>ODAJ012132400.1_pt1 | contig 36908 bp, 25 predicted proteins | sample 1539241 | NCBI WGS metagenome assembly ODAJ01 (sample SAMN02144231, study PRJEB22623) | gut metagenome | biome: sheep rumen | host: Ovis aries | place: New Zealand
TAGCAGCCGCCGTCGGGGAACTGTGTGGAGGCGATGTCGATGATGCGCTGACGGGCACGGCTGGGTATCTGGTGAACGAATCCTACGAGGTCTTGGTTAGAGTCGCGGAAGCCCATGCCACGGCCGATGCCGCTCTCGAAGAACGAGGCAGAGCGCGAGAAGTTGAACGTCACCATGCACTGGTACTGGTTCCAAATGTTCACCATGCGGTCGAGCTTGTCGTTGCCGGTGCGTACATTATAAATATTAAGCAGACGGTCCCAATAATCCTTCAGCTGAGCAAAGGCATAGTCAACCTTTTCGGTGGTGTTGAGTCGCTCGATGGTGGCGTGGGCACGCTCCTTGTTAATCACCTTCGGTGCCACGAATTTCTCCTCCTGCGGGTTCTCCACGTAGCCGAGCAGGAAGATAAGGTCCTTCGACTCGCCAGGCTGTAGTGTCACCTCGATGTAGTGGGAGGCAATGGGGCTCCAGCCGTGAGCATGGCTGTTGCGGGGCTTACCCTCCATGACGGCGTCGGGTTCGTTGAAGCCGTTGTAGAGGCCCACGAAGGTTTCGCGGTCGGTGTCGAAGCCCTGTATCTCGGTGTTGACGTGGTAGAACGCGTAGTGGTTACGGCGCTCGCGGTACTCGGTCTTGTGGTAGATGGTAGAGCCCTCAATCTCTACCTCGCCGGTAGAGAAGTTACGCTGGAAATTCTCCATGTCGGTGGCAGCATTCCACAGGCACCACTCCTCGAAAGAGAAGAGCTTGAGGTGCTTCACCTCGTTAGTAGTGTTGGTGAGCGTCAGCTTCTGCACCTCGGCCCATGTCTTCAGGGGCACGAAGAAGAGTACGCTGGCCTCTACGCCGTTCTTGCGGCCGGTAATGCGGGTATAGCCCATGCCGTGCCGGCACTCGTAGAAGTCGAGCGGCGTCTTCATGGGTTTCCAGCCGGGGGACCAGACCGACCCACCCCCAGCCCCTCCCTGTGAGGGAGGGGTGCAAATACCTTGCGTCTCCTTATTGCATGAGGCAGGACTATCTCCTCCCCTCCCTATAGGGAGGGGTTGGGGGAGGGTCTCCTCCTTAATGTAGAAGTAGCGTCCGCCATTGTCCATGGGCACGTTGTTGTAGCGGTAGCGGGTGATGCGGCGGAACTTGGCATCCTTGTAGAAGCTGTAGCCTCCGGCAGTGTTCGAGATGAGTGAGAAGAAGTCCTCGTTGCCCAGATAGTTGATCCAGGGCCACGGTGTGCGCGGGTCGGTGATGACGTACTCGCGGTGTTGGTCGTCGAAGTGACCGTAACGTTTGTTTTCCATTCTGTTTTTGTTATAGTTGTTATAGTTATGATAGTTGCTATAGTTGCTATAGATGCTATAGTTGCTATAGATGTTCCTTTAGGAACTGGAGGGCGCGTTGCTGTGCCTTCTGGGGACACTCGTGGCCCATGTCCCACAGCTCGGTTTGCAGTTGCTGGTCGGCACCCTGGCTGTGCCACACCTGGCGCATCTGGGCGAACGCCTTGCTGACGCCGGTCTCGTGGAACAGCTTGTCGCTGCGGCCGTTGATGAAGAGCAGGGCGTTGGGGCAGGCTATGGAGGCAATGTGGGGGTAGTCTAACCAGCGGCGCAGGCCGGGCAAGCAGTTGGCAAAGCCGCCGTTCTCCGTGCGCTGGTAGCGGAAGGAAAGCTGGTCGTCGGTAGTGGTCATCCAGCAGATGGCCACGGTGGCCTTGATGTGGGGGCTCAGGGCGGCCAGCATCCAGGCGCGGTAGGCCCCCATTGAGAAGCCCATGCAGCCTATGCGCTCCTTATCGACGCAGGGCAGCGAGGCCAGCCAGTCGGTGGCGCTCAGGTCGTCGTAGGTCATGTAGGCCGAGAGGTCAATGCCGTACATCATCATGTTGCCGGCTATCATGTCGTACTTCTCGCGTCTCGGTCCCTCCTCTTGTCCGCGTTCTCCCCACAGGGGCGCGTCGGTAGAGAGCACCACGTAGCCGTGCTGAGCCAGGTAGTCGCCCACGAACTGTCCGTCGTAGAGCTTGCGTACCCATGCGTCAGCGTCAGTCCTCACCGTGTCTTCCTCGCAAGCCAGCGGACGTATCATTTTCTCCTTGCCGATGAAGAGGTGTCCCCCGTGGTCGTGTAACAGGTTGACGGCAGGAAACGGCCCCTCGCCGTCAGGCACAAGCAGGTATGCCGGTACTGTGTAGTATCGGGATAGTGGCAGATAGATTTTATAGACGGTATAGGAGGAACGGTGCTCGCTGCAGGAGTCCGTAGGTAAGCCTCCCCATCGGGTGGATTTAGGTGGGGCAGGGGGGAGCAGCATACACTCCAGCACCTTGCTTCTGGCAGCTGCCCGCCACTCGCTGAAGTCGGTGATGTCGCTGTTGCCCCAGGCCAAAGGGTAGGTGAGGTCCTTCAGCAGCGAGTCGGCATAGACCGGCAGGTTGCGGCGGAACTCATACTTCTGACGGCGCTGGGCGTGCAGCACCGTGAGGCAGAGAACGGCCAAGAGGCAGCAGAGCAGTCGCTTCATGGTGTTGGCGCTCAGTTGGTATAGATGGACTTCAGCTGTTTGAGGCCGTCAATCTTGTAGGCATCGCCACTTTTGACGACCGTCAGCTGCACCTCATACTCGTAGCCTATGTACTTGAAGTTGACGTTGATGTGGTTCTCGTCGGCAATGCTGAAGGTCGTTGAGGTCAGCCCCATCGTGTCGCCGCCGCCCTCGTAGTAGAACATCCAGACGGCAAAGCACTCGCCGTCGCAGTCATAGTCGTAATTGTCCTTGAGCTGCTGCTGCGCCTTCTTGGTGGTGTGGCGCTTGACGTAGGCATAGTCTAACATGCCCTCCTCCTGCTCTTCCCATTCGCCATAGAACTTCTCCACGAAGGCCATTTTGGCCCTTGCTTCGTTCTGGTTCACGTCTTGTGCCGCCGCCGCGAGTGGCAGCATGAGCATTAATAGTGCGAATAACTTCTTCATCGATTCTTCAGTCTTTAGTCGTTATTGATGCAAAGATACGACGAAGCAGGGATAAAACAAAGGAAAGCACCGAAATTTAATGCTTTTTTCACACTACGGCCGTCCCTTTACCCTTTCTTCAAGCAGGCTTTGTAGGAGATGGAGAGGTAACCGATTCACTAAATCTTATTAAATCGACGGACAAAGGAACTCTTTTTTGAACAATTATTCGTAATTTTGCCCTCATTACTAACAAAAGTTGAATCATGAAACAGAAAACGTTATGGATGACAGCCACCATCCTCCTGTTATGTGGGCTGAGCCTGACAACGTGGGCACAGGAAAGACGGCAACGACCTTTAGGTAGCAAGAAGACAGAGAAGACCTTCACGACGGTAAAGGAGAACCCGATAACCACCGTGAAGAATCAGTTTCTCAGCGGCACCTGCTGGGCTTTCGCCACGTTGGGCTATTTTGAGAGTGAAATACTGCGACAGACAGGCAAGACATACGACCTGAGCGAGCTGTTTGTCGTGTATCATGACTACATGGACTGCGCCCGCCATTACGTACGCATGCATGGCTTCAGCCAGATATCAGAAGGCGGCTCGTGCGATGACGTCCTGGAGGTTATTCGTCAGCACGGCATCTGTCCCCAGAGCGCCATGCCCACTGGCGGCCCGCTGATGGGCGACTCGCTGGCTAACTACCGAAAGTTTTTCCCACTGTTGGAGCGCACGGTGAGTGCTGCCGTCAGAAAAAATGCCAAGGAGCCACTGCCCCACTGGGAAGACAGCGTGCAGGCCGTTCTTGAACAGTATGTCGGCCGATGCCCCGAGTCGTTCGAATACGAGGGAAAGACGTTTACGCCCCAGTCGTTTGCTGAGAGCTTAGGGCTGAACCTTGACGACTACATCAGCCTGACCAGCTACACGCACCACCCCTTCAACGAGTCGTTCGTCATAGAGGCTCCCTATAAATGGAGGCTGAAGAGCAGCTACAACATTCCCATTGAGCAACTGATGGACGTGCTGGACAAGGCGATAGACGCAGGCTACACGGTGGCCTGGGGTGGCGACGTGTCGGGCGACTTTACAATCAGCGGACTGGCCGAGCTTCCTGAAGGAGTAGTGCCCACGCAGCAGATGCGGCAGGAGCAGTGGGACGACTGGCGCTTCACCTACGACCACGTGATGCTCATTTACGGCAAGGCCACCGACGAGCAGGGCAAGCCGTACTACATGGTCAAGAACTCGTGGGGCAAGGTTGGGCCGTTCGACGGCATCTGGTACATGTCGCGCGACTACATGGTGCTGAACACCACCTACCTGTTTCTGAACCGCCATGCCGCAGGATACTAAAAAAAACATGCCGCCTACTCATCACGAGCAGGCGGCATCATTATTATTTAACATTTAACTTACTTACATGCTCCGAAGAGCAAGAAACAAAATAATTTACTAAGTCTCGCCTCACGGCGATTTTTATTTCGCAACTTTGTCACCACTCTTCTTCTTCGTCGTCGAAGAATTCCATTGACAGGACCTCGTTCTCGTTAGTTACGGTCTCTTGGTTTTTGTTCAGCGAGGCAGCGAGCATGCCCACTGTGTTCAGCGTCACGACGCAAATTGTTGGATTGATATATTCCTTTTTCATATCGTTTCTTATTCTTTAAGCCCCTTAAGCTCTTGCTAAAGCACGCGGCCGAAGCCGAGCGAGGGGGGGATTGAGGGTCTGGACAAGCGTTTACCAGACCCATTAGTTGATTTCGGTCGGAGGTCTGCGCCTGTTCAGACCCCTAATCCCCTAACTTAGGGGACTAAAACTTTCTTTCCATTCACAATATACAAGCCTTTGGTAGGCTGAGCCACACGGCGTCCAGAGAGGTCGTAATAGACTCCCTCTCCTTGGGAGAGGGCTGGGGTGAGGCTGCTAATGCCCGTCGTTTCGCCGTCTGCGTCGAAGCCTAAGAAGGGAGCGGAAGAAGTAGCCTGCAGGTATATCTTTCCGGCAGAAAGTGAGCTCGTTCCGGCCCATTTGTAGAAGCCGACACCGTTCGATGTTTTGTTAGCCAGTACATAGATGTTGGCTTCTGCTGTAGCCGTTGAGCCGTTAGAAATGCGCAGGTCGTTGGCGCCCAAAGCGTCGGCGCTGCTGATGATTGTTGCAGGATAGTTACCAGCAGTACCCTTCAGAACGACCGGCGTATTAGCAGGCACCTTCTTTGAGGTCACTTCGTTCAGCTTCACGCTCGTTCCGTTGTCCGTTGCAGTATATACCGTCAGAGCCTGATTAGCCGAGAAGTCAAGAGCATTCTTATTGCTGAATGTGGCGTAGCCGGCATCTGTGATGGTGGCGGAAGTTACAGGAGCACTAACATAGGTATAGCTGCCTGTATTAACTTCAATATCAGTAATTCTTGTAGTAGTTGTTATTGAGAAAGAAACGCTCTTGCCACCATTGACGGTGAAGAGTTCCCCTCTTGATAATGCGGTTTCACCATATTTGATGCCAAAGCCACTATCCTGAGTTTTGAATAGAACAGAGACAATATTTCCAGTTTTAGAAGTAATAGTGAGGGTTCCGCCACTATACAATCTCCAGTTTACCACATCACTGTTAGTATAAACTTTTCCGTTATTGCCTGATTGTGAGACTGAAGCAGTAACATCGTCATCTAATTCAACAGAATAGTATTGTCCATTGCCACCTTCAGTAGTCCAATCATTAGCAGTTGCATACTCACCTATGTTTACACTGTGCTCAGAAGCCTCACCCGTTCTATATATAGGATAGAGTGTAATGTCTTCTTCGGGATAATATTCGCCTGCGGCAATAATTGTTGGGGCAGTTGCTGTTTCAGTAGCAATGTAGGTTTCTGACCATCCTGCAAACGAGTAGTTCCCTAAGTCTGTACGTGAGGGCAGAGTGACTCCGGCTCCGCCTGTTGCCTCAACAAGTTCTGTACCATCATCGGCGAGCGTAACGGTAAACGTAGGACGTTCGCTGACGGTTATGCCATAAGTTGCAGTCTTGGTAACATCTTTATCTGTGTAAGATACTGTCACCGTCTGAGCTCCAGCAGTCGTCATGTCGTAACCAGTAAATGTTGCATCGTCAGTAACAACAGCGGTGAATCCATCACTATAGTTTGCCGTAACTGTCATGCCCTCGTGACTGAAATCATCACCTACATAGAATGATGTGGGATATTCACCAGAAAGAACAATTGACTCCAGTGTACCTGTTGACGCTTTTACTCCTGTAATCGTAATAGTGTTAATACCTGCACCATGAGTACTGCCTACTGAAGTCGCGTTGGTACAAGTAAACACAAATACAGCTTCTGTCATTGACGCTGTCGGAGTAAAAGCTATTGCTGTTAATGATGTGGTAGCGTCGGTACTTGTGGCTTCTGTAGTTCCTACGGATTCGCCACCTATGGAAACATCAATAGTAGCCTTTTTGCCAGATAATGAACCAAAGCGACGCGCTTTAATTGAAATCGTTACACTGCTATAGCCAGAAAGATCAAACTCAGGAGAAGTAATATTCTCACCGTATCCGATGATAACACAGTCTGCACGGTCGACTCCTGTACCTGTTGTACTCCATCCTTCAGTGTAAGTTGCATTTTTTCCATTAAATGTGGCTGTAGCAATATCTTCTGCCCACACCACACTCGAACTCCCTACTATCAGGGCACATAGCAGGAGTACTTTTGTTAATAAGTTACGTTTTACCATAAATTTTTGTTTTTAAAGAGTTAAATAAAAGTTTCCAATCGAAAGCCTGTACTAACTCTATAAAAATAAAGAAGCGCAGACCTCATCCATACTCCCTGTCAGGTCTGCGACAACCCATAGCTACCGTATGCTGAAGCCTGCGCCGTGAGGCGCATGCTTCAATAGTAGCTATTTGCACTAATTTTCCTATTCGAGGTCGCAGTTCGACAGGGAATTGAGCAAATTGTCTGCGAATCCTTTTCGCAGATTTGGGTGCAAAGGTACAAAGAAAAATGAAGAATGAAGAATGAAAAATGAAGAATTTGCTGCCGCTTGTTATTTTTTAACGTAAACGTTTGGTTGTGAAATGCCTTGGCAGACTATACGGAACGAAAAGAAAAGACCGAAAAAGCTTTTACGTATAACTTTTTCGGTCTCTGTTTTATTCGTCTAAAGATTAGAGTGTCATACCCAATGCACGGGCAACGGCATTCCTGATGAATGCATTGATAGTGATGCCTTCCCTGCTGGCTGCCATTGCCGCACCACTGTGTATCTCTGGGCTTAGCCTGACATTTAGCACGCCGGTATAAGGTTTTCTTGGCGTAATGCCCTTTGCTTGGCACATCTGCAGGTAGTCATCAATGGCACCCTCGAAATCCTTGGTCAATTCTTCTACGGTCTCACCTTCATAGGTAATACCGTCTCTCATCATACCCTGTACCTTGCCGAATAGACATTTGTCCTCTTCGCTGTACTCTACGCTACCTGTGTAGCCTTTATACTTCAAATATCCCATAGTTGTTATCTCTTTTATTCTATATAGCCGTTCTTCGTCAGATAGTTCAGGATGTCTCGCATCATGACCTTCTTTCTCGCGGGGGCTCTTCACTCAGTCCATCTGCAATATCGCGTCACGACATTGCTCCATGAGCCACTTGGGCGTACTGGTGGCTCCGCAGATGCCGATGGAGTTGACCTTCTGGAGCCACGACGGGTCTATCTCGTCGGGGCCTTCTATCTGGTGCGAATTACCATTGACGCGCCGACACTCGTCGAAAAGCACCTTCCCGTTAGAGCTCTTGCGCCCGCAGACGAAGAGAATGAGGTCGTGGCGAGCCGCAAAGTGGCTGATGCCCGACATGCGGTTGGCCACTGAGCGACAAATGGTGTCGAACGAGCGGAAGACGGCCGTGGGGGATATGTGCGACTGGCAGTAGTCTATGATGCGCCGAAACTCGTCGAGCGACTTCGTGGTCTGCGAGTAGAGGTAGATGTCGCGCGAAAAGTCGAGCTTCACCACCTCGTCGAAGCTCTCAATGACGATGGCCTCCCCCTGCGTCTGACCTACCAGCCCCAGAACTTCGGCATGACCCTTTTTGCCAAAGATGACGATGGAAGCCCCCTCCATACCTCCCCGAGGGGAGGATTCATACTGTCGCTTGATGCGCTTCTGCAGCTGCAATACCACAGGACAGGTGGCATCAATGATTTCGATGTTGTTACGCCGTGCCAGCTCGTAGGTTTCAGGTGGTTCGCCATGGGCACGCAGCAGCACCTTCACCCCATGCAGCTGCGCCATCTCGGCGTGGTTGATGGTGATCAGTCCGAGTTTGCGCAGCCGGTCACACTCCATGCCGTTATGGACAATGTCGCCCAGGCAGTAGAGATTCTTGCCTGAGGCCAGTTCCTCTTCTGCCTTCTTGATGGCGGTGGTCACTCCGAAGCAGAAGCCGCTGCCGTCGTCGATTTCGATGATGGGGCTTTTGGGGCCTATGGGGCTTATAGGACTAATGGGGCTCATAGGGCTTTGAAGTAAAGGTCCAACAGGTCGTGGGCGGCGGCGAAGCTGGTCTTCTGGCCGTCTAAGACTACTCGCTCTGCATCCTCCAAGCGCCGCTGAATGAGGGGGTTGTGGTAGAAGTGGTTACGCAGGTGCTCGTTGATGGTCTCGTACATCCAGTACTTAGCCTGCTCGTTACGCCGGTACTCGAAGTAGCCGTTCTGCTTGACGAAGTCGATGTACTGATAAACCATGTCCCATATCTCCTTGATGCCAATGCCATAGAATCCGCTGTAGCACAGCACCTTCGGCAGCCAGCCGCTCTCGGGCATGGGGAAGAAGTGCAGCGCGTTGCGGAAGTTGGTGGCGGCCATGTGGCACTTATCGACGTTCTCGCCGTCACACTTGTTGATGATGATGCCGTCGCTTATCTCCATGATGCCGCGCTTGATGCCCTGCAGCTCGTCGCCCGTACCGGCCAGCTGAATGAGCAGGAAGAAATCGACCATGGAGTGGCAGGCCGTCTCACTCTGTCCCACGCCGACGGTCTCCACAAAAATCTTGTCGAAGCCGGCCGCCTCACACAGGATGATGGTCTCACGCGTCTTACGTGCCACACCACCCAAGGAGCCCGCCGTAGGGCTGGGCCGTATGAAGGAGTCGGGGTGAAGGGCCAGTTTCTCCATGCGCGTCTTGTCGCCGAGTATGGAGCCCTTGGTGCGTTCCGAGCTGGGGTCGATGGCCAGTACGGCCAGTTTGCCGCCCTTCTCCTTGAGTACGTGCATGCCGAACTCGTCGATGCTGGTTGATTTGCCGGCTCCCGGCACGCCGCTGATGCCTACGCGTATGGAGTGGCCGCTGTAGGGCAGACACTTTTCTATCACCTCCTGGGCACGCTGCTGGTGGTCGGGGTTGACGCTCTCTACCAGGGTGACGGCCTGGCTCAGTATGGTGACGTCGCCACGGCGAATGCCCTCAACCATTTCGCCGACGGTCAGCTCGCGGCGCCTGACGCGCCGGTGCTGCAGGTACGGATTGACTATTGCCGGCCGCTCTACGCCACTGTTGACTTGCAGCCCTGCATATTCTGTACTGTTCTCTGGGTGTTCCATCTTTTTTATTACTTAGCCCCCTAAGTTAGGGGGATTGGGGGTCTGAACAAGCGTCAACCAGACCCTATTCGTTAATATTGAGGCCTGCGCTTGTTCAGACCCCCAGCCCCCTGACTCAGGGGGCAACATTCACCGTAATGACGACCTTCGGTTTGTCGGGGTCGTTGGTTATCATGAGCACACGGGGTTTGGTGCGTGCCTTCCTGAGGTCCTTGGCAATGGCGGTAATCTTCAGCTTGGCCGACTCGCCGGGACGCAGCTGGCGCTTGGAGAGCGTAACCTTGAGTCCGCTGGTAAACAGCTGGAGCGACGAAATCTTCAGGTCTGACTTACCCGTATTGGTCAGCACAATCTGGTCCTTCATCTTCTGGCGTCCCTGGAAGTCGAAGGTCAGCTGCTCGGCCGAGAGCTGCAGCGTGGGATGATGGGTGGTGGGCAGCGTCTCGATGACGGCTGGCAGCAAGACGGCCGACACGCCGATGTCGTTGCCGGTCTTCACCTTGTCGCCCGGGTTCTGAGCCAGATAGACGGTCGATTGCGTCAGACCGTAGTCGTGCAGCAGGTCAGAGTTGAGCGTCACGGTCATCTTGCCCGCGCGCCCCGGTGCCAGCTTCAGGGGCGACATGGTGGCCGAGAGGTATGGCGGCAGGTGCATCATGTTGGGCTGACAGGTCTCCGTACCGCTGTTGAAGATGTGAATCTCCTGCACTGGCTGTTCGCCCTTGTTGACGTCGTCGAACTCCAGTTCGTTGGTGTCAATGCGCAGGTCGCCCACCGTGTAGGCGTAGGTGCCGCTGAAGTCCTCCTGGAGTTCGGCCATGACGACCCCCTTCATGCGCAGCACAAGGGGCTTGTCGGTCCCGTTGCTATAGACCACGGCCATCTTGTTGTAGTGGCCCAGCTGTCGGGCGTCGTAGGTCATCTTGATCTGGAACTTCGAGTGGCCGCTGACGTCGGCTCGTGGATACTCCACGCGGGTGCAGCCGCAACTGACCTTCACGTCGCTGATGCGCAGCTTGCGGCTGCCCTTATTCTGGAGTTCAAACACGGCGGTCACCGGGCTCTCGTAGCCGGTAGGACCGCAGTTCACCTCTGGGGTGACAACAAGCAGTCTCTGTGCTTTTACTGGCAGCATGGCCAGCAACAGCATGGGGATTATCATCAGTTTCTTCTTCATATTCGGTATTCTTGTTTATCGACTGCAAAATTAACAAATAATCTTGATAATCCTGCCTTTCAAACGGAAAAAGTGTCTTTGATTATTCTTTTTTTTGAAAGAGCAAAATCTTTTTACTTCTTTGAGGTCACAGTTCGTTCAAACGCAGATGTTTTACTTGTTGATCTCGTTATAGAGCGCTAGTACTCGTCGAGATTGATAGTTCTATTTTGCAAAGCTCTTCAGCCATATGGTTCAGGTTTACGCAGTCGGCGCGACTGATATGGCGCTTACCAGCGTCATAAGGCCAAGGGCTTAAAATCAGCAGCCGGCCAGCGGCACAGGCATCAAAGAGCGCATCGGTGGGTTTGTAATAATCGCGAAAGCCATTGTCGGCAAGCAGGATGAAGGGGTGCTGCTCGTCTATCAATACTTGCATCACCTGCTTTTCCTGCTGCGAGATGAATGGTGACACCATCACAACGCCCTTGCGAGCCTTGAGAACGCGGCTGTTCATATAGTCCCGAAGTGTCTGGCTGTCACCGCGCTCTGCTGCCTTCACCCAGACGCTGCGCACATGCACCACATCATAGTGCTCTGCATGTAGCAGGGCCACATTGCCCACACCGTCAAAGTCGCGGCCTGCTATCTTGATTCCCTTTTGCACCCTGAAGAAGCCCGGCATCAGGCGCTTCGTAGCCAACCGCTGAGGGTTCATCCGCACATAGTGCATCATCGCCTGCAGCTGACCGCGACGTGACAAAGGGCGAATAAATGGCCGCTCCGTGAAAACAGGAAAGGCCCAGCTGTTGCCTCCTTGGTCTGTTGCCCTTCCTTGGTCTGTAGTCTTCCCTTGGTCAGTTGTCGTTCCTTGGTCCGTTGCCCTTTCTTGGTCCGTTGTCTTTCCTTGGTCCGTTGTCCCCGGATTTAATTCGGGGGAAACCGCCAAAGTGTAAGCCCGCCCTAACTTCTTCACCCCCTGCCAGTATCCGCGAATCACGCTGCGAATGCTTGTGTCCATGACCTTTGTCACCTGGATGACGGCATGCAGGTGGTCGGGCATCAGGCAGAACTGGAAAATGCGAATGGCGGGATAGTGCCTGCACATCACATATAGCTCATCAACAACGGCATTGCCCAATGCGGTGCGCTCCACCCATGCCTGAGAAGGGTCGTTGTCTGGTATTACCAATGTGCCCAACAACGGTTGGCGCGAAGGCACTGTCAGCGTAATATGATAAATGCCGACACCCCTCCACGCTGTACCAGGCTCCTGCCATTTCCATTGTTCTTCTGTCATAACGTCCTTCTTTGCCGTCTTATGTTTGATTTTACTCTGTCATGACTTCGTCTATTCAATATGACCCATTTCAAACATACTTCTCAAATAACCATCAATATTATAAAACCATGTTGCGTTGTAGTTGTTGAAGATAACATCATCCAGATTCTTAGGAGTATCTTCACTTGGATATAAAATCGGTGTTTTTTCTTTGAAATAGTCATCACCACATTCTAAGCATGCGACGCTGCCAGCATTTGAATATGACATCAATACATACCAATGCTGTGGCAAGGTTAACACAAATGACTCTTTTAGGAATCTATTGTATTTTTCCATATGGTCATGATTGCGAGGCGGAATAACAATATTTGAAGCGCACCATAGCTTGTCTGACTTATTACATTCTAACTTTGTACTAAGATAGCGAAGTCCTACAAAAGGAGACTTTAAAACAATCCATTGGAGCAAAAGACCAGATATAATATATTCTTCATGAAAATATGCTAAAGGATATTTCACTCTAAATGAAGTCGTTATTACCAGAAAATATAAACTTAATAAACCTTTTAAATGCTTCACCTCATATTTGGAACAATTCTCCTCTAACGAGTCTAGCGTAAACGACATATCAAGTATATTTAATTCTTTTGTTGGTCTAAATGAGGATGCCCATATTGAATTAAATTCAGGTTTATTCAACTCTAACCATGATGTATATGCGCATCCTGCTAAATACAAACAAGGAAAACCTTCAATAGAATATCTTTGCTTGGATATTAATTGTCTTTTGTCAAACGGGACATGAAACATTTCTGCCCTTTTATTCAAATTATCCGAAGTTGACCTTATCCTGATAAATGAATTTTCACCATCTATTGTGTACCCCATTCCCGTCCAATCAAATGAGATAACATTCATAAGGTTTTCGAGTTCCTTATACGCTTCCCCAGAATGACCAGACAAATATTGTTGCAAAAGATGCAAGATTCCCTTTCTTATATCTGTAAACTTACGGTAATCATCTGGTGATAATATTTTATCAAATATCGAATCATGCAAATACTCGATATATGATGATAATCTATCACTTAGAGAGTCATAGTAATTATCTCTTTCATTAGTTGCAAATGGCGGATTTAATAATCTACTAATTTCTGTCATAATCATAATGCATTTGCAAAATTAATCAATGCGAAGAGATTTTCAATACAATTTGCACTATCTTTTTGGAATAGTACATGATGGTCTGTAAAATCTTGAGGGCTTCCCCAGTCGTCAACTTCCTGGTACTTGGTATTTGAAATGATAAAGCTGTCGAGTGTAATATTAGCATCTTTCAGCGACGGTTCTATCTCTGTTTTCAATTCCTTGAATAGATTGATTTTCTCATTCTCAAACCGCTTTTTCAGGTTGCGGATGCCTTTGGGATCAATGAACACAACGTGTTGATGCCCACCTTCTATTAGCCACAGAATAAAATCAGGATAGAAATTGCTACTCTCAAAAAAACCAATGCCCTTGCGGCTCTCGTTTCGAAGCAGATATAGCTCCTTATCTTTCAGCAAATCATTCTGATGAGACTCAAAGAAAGTGCGTAAATCTTCAATGAACTTAGATTCTCCTTCATTCAAGGCAATCGGCGACACCTTTATCAAAGGTTCGTTGCTTTCAGAATCCACAAGCACATTCTTTCCTATTTCATTTTTAGGAGTCAGACAGAGTAGAGGATAATACAAATGTTGGTCAAAACGGAGAGACTTAATCCAGTTTCTAAATATAGGCATGTCACCACTCGTCTTGAAATTCTTGGCAAGATTACGCAGATGCTCTATCCACTCTTCTTTGTCCTTTCTTACTTCTACAGTATAATGGTCAAAGAAGTTCGGATCATCTTCACTGATATAAACCGTTTCCAGATGTTGCTTTTCATAACGACCTCTGCAAATCTTATATGCACGCTCCAGATATCCACCTAATAATGAGATAGTAATATCCTCCCAACGAGCAACATCCAAAGCATAGTTATTGCCTTCCATTTCTTCACGTTGGATTTTCAGTTCATACCAAAGGCGCTCATACATAAGCTCTTTCAAGAAAGCCATATCTATCTCCATGTTAGTCCACCTGCGTTCCTGCTTTAGATGCTCTAAGGCGAAATAGATTCTATTCCAATTAAGTAATGCAAGATGGTGAGGGCCAAAATACTGGCTAACGACCACAGGCGCTTCTGCTGCTGAATCACTTTCGAGGGCCTGCACCTTAGGCAGACGGTCTAACTTGATTAATGCACCTTTCCTGTAATCCTTTGGATAGACGGTTACATCTTTCTTGAAGTCATATCCTTTCTTCAGACGAACCACCTTCAGTTTCTTATCCCCTAACAATTTGACTGTTGGAATATGAATCTTCTTGTATTTATCACCACTTGACGGTAAACCTTCACCTTCCAGATATTTACGGAAGGCATCCATATACTCAGCACGAACGCCGAACACATTCAGTGTTTCTATCTCACGGATAGCCTTGGGAAGTTTACCCACTTGATAACCAACATCCAGTTTAGAGCTACGTTTCAATGAGTATTTAAAGCCCTTCAGTCGAACACCACGACCAAACAACTGAATGATTTCAGAGCCTTCACTGCGTCCAACATTCATCAGCCCCATGACAGAGACGCGCCAACTGCTCCAGCCTTCATTGAATTTCTTCGAGCCAATCAGAATGCTGATAGTTGAACTTTCCTCATCAATATTTGAGAAGAGAGACTTGCCTGTAAATTGAGGTGTAGAGCAATTCAACCCTTTATTCTTACACAACTTCAGCAGGTTATCTGTATCACCCACATTGATCACTCCAAAGTGACGGGCATCACCCAAGCGAAGTCCTATTTCATCATTCTCGGCACCACTCAACTTTTCAATATAAAGGTGGGCATTTGAAACCGAGCTGTTAAACAACTTCTGACGAATCTGCTGATACACCTCACGGGCGTATAACATTTCTTGTCCATCCCTTAACCCATTACGACAGAGCATAAACGAGTCGGCAAAGAGGTTGTAGCCGTCTGTGCTGCGGATACCGTCTTCGTAAGATAGCAGACGCTTGATATAAAGGCTAAACTCTTCTGGGCGCTCTATAAAGTCCTGAATGAAGAATAATATCTGAACCACATCACTCACTGAGTGTTTGTTTTCCGTGCGTACAGCCGTTACTTTGTCACCAACGAAAATGCCTAATGGACGGGCTATGAGGAAATCCTTTCGAATGCGAGGTGTTGACTGATACACAAGCATCTGCTCGTATAAGCAAAGCAGATAGGAAGTCATATACATATTGAAGACCTCTTCATTGTCCCACTGGCTCATGTTCATGATACGGTAGTCTTTCCCATAACCGTCTTCATAGAAATAACGGTAACTATAGTCGAAGATAACACTCTTACCATACTCATTTAGAAGTGCATCCCTGCTGGCACCGCTTTGGGCTGCAATGGCCTGTCCGAAGGTGGCAGAATATTCAAAAGAGAAGCCCTCTTTTGTCAATGTGTTACGATAACCTTTCCAAACGTCTCCGCCACTTCCTCTGTGACCTTCATCTACCAATACCAGATTATTGCCTTCAAAGCTCTCTACTGCCACCGTCTTATCTCCATCCGTCAATGCTAGTTTGTTCACATCAATCACTTCAATGGTCTGTCCTTTAAAGAAATGATTATGTGCCTGCTTGGAGAATATTTCTGCCACAAAACCTGATGATAGCAGTCCTTTCAGATGCTGACGTGACAATCCTTCATTTGGCGTCAGTACAATGATTCGGTTCAGTTCCTTGGCATGATATTTCTGCTGATAATACAGGTACTGCTTGATGTTGATATGCATCAGCAGCGTTTTGCCGGAACCAGTGGCATTCCAGAAGGCAAGTTTATTCAGGTCGTTTTCCTCGAAAGAAGCTATCTCTTTCCAGTTACCATCTTCAGTTACAAAACGACTCTTCAAAAACTCATTGATTTCTGACAACAATTTCTTACTGTCAGCAAAAAAGCGGTCCAAATAGATTTCTGTAAAGAGCAAAGAAAGGTATTGGAAATATTTCCATTGTACTTTATGTTGCCTTCGCTGGTTAATCTCTTTTGTGAACTTCACAATATGACGATCATATTCTAGCAACTGCGGCTCTGTAATACTACTTTTATATAACAGAAAGCGTAACTGGTAGTATAACTTTGAGATATCCTCCTCGTCAATTCCCTCTAAGGAGGGATCCTTCAGGTCTTTACACAGTTCTTTCAAATCTTTGCAACCAAAGAGGTATAACAAGTACTTGTTCAGTACAAGTGCCTGCCCGAGTTTTATAGGTGGGATGAATTGTTTCTTTGCCATCGATTATTCCTCCTCAAACATACGGTTTAGGAACTCTTCTTCAGTCAGCATCACCTGCCAATTCTCATCGTCATGAATTTTTGACTGCAAGGTATTTTCACCATTAACGTAGATGACATCCACATCCTTAGCCAAATCACGTAGTTCTGGCTTTTCGAAACATTCCAGTAACCTAGTGTTATCAATCTTCTCCTGATTACGCCATAAAGCCATTGTCTTTTGATGTTCGCGGTGGGTTTCACCCAAAACAACGCAGATGTTATCATCTTCCATCCATCGTTCTTTCTCAACATTCATGCCAATTAGGTAATTGAACGTATCCACCATATCCACCTTCGTCGGAACCAGTTCGTTATTACGCGTGGTCTTCAGTTCTACATTGAATGGATTTACAAACATTTTCAAGTTGAGCAACGAATCTTTTGACTCTGTATCAAGCAGATAGTTGAGCATGTAGCCATCTTTGAATTCTTCTTCGAATTCTAATTCTTGTTTCTTCAGTTTCAAGTTATTTAGCGTGTCTTCGTACTGTTCCAAGCGGATGTATTTGAAGCACTGAGAAACGCCCTTGCGGGAAACTGGCTTACCGTCATTCCAGTCTTCTGAATAAATGGCTCGCTCAGTTCTGGTACGGAGAGCTGGGTCAAAATATTCTGCCATGTCACAGAGAATATATTTCCTATCGCCTTCATCAATCTTGTTCAAATTGATTACTGCATGACTTGTTGTTCCGCTACCGCCAAAGTAATCAAGGACTATAGCTTTGCGATGACAACCTGCCACTCTCAGACAATCCTCTACAGCATGAATAGATTTTGGGTAATCAAATGGAATATCCATCTTCTTAAGTAGATCCGTACCATGTTCTGTTGCTGAGTATTTTGCATCGCCCCAGGTTGTCAATGGCTGCACACCTTCGTTTGGACGGCGACGGTAATATACATAAATCAAACCGTTTTCTTGTACCTCCGCCTTTAAATAGTCAACATGGTCTTTAATGTTATCTGTTCCGAAATACCAACATCCTTTACTTCCATCATCCTTAATAGGATATACAGCGACTTCGTCAGTTGTCGGCTGTTCCAAAATGCTATATGCTTTAGCACTGTCATCATATTCAAGTGCAGGAAGGCGTAATTTCCCTGTGTTATTATTCCAATATAATGGATAATACATTGTAGGTCTGTTCTCTCTATGAGAATTTGAACCTGCTTTTCTCAGCATTTCCCAAAAGAACGGACCTATTTCATCTAACTCTCTATATCTTGCCAGCTGTTCATCTGAACGGGGTAAACGAGATATTGCCACATCTTCACTAGCTTTCGAAAATAAACCATATTCATGTGAAATGGCAAAACCATTGGGAATGGGGCGACCTGATGGTTTGATGCGTATAGCCACAGCCTCTGGTTGCTTTTCAAATACATCTTCGAGCAGAATGTTTAATTTACTCTGCTCAACATCGTCAATCGTTGTACATTGAATTCCATCTTTAGAAAGTAAATTCTTACCTAACCTCAAACGGTCATCCATCAAACTAAGCCACGAAGAATTCTTGTAATTATTCTTATATGCAATCTCACTTGCGCTCGTATTATAAGGAGGATCTACATATATTGACTTAATCTCATGAGCATATTTCTCCTGCAGCAGCTGCAATGCCTGGAAGTTCTCACTATTAATCAACAAACCATTTGTCTGCTCATCAATATTCTCGATACTTTCAGCCAACTGATGTTTGAATTTTGCATCGAAGAAAGCGGTATCGAGTACCAAATATGGATTCTGTTTTAGAAATTCAATAGTCAGAGGTTCACTATAGCCCTCTTTCATTAAGTCGCCTTTTATCTCGTCAATAGCAAACAGGCGCACCCATTCCTTCTGCTGGGCATCATTATTAATAATGGCTTGGTAGAGACTTTCAGGCACACGATCTAAGGTGATGCAATAATCGCTCTGAACCACAAACTTCTTCTTCAGCCACAACTTCTTCTGGAAGTTCTCCAACTGTGCTAACATCTGGATAATCTTCTGACCAACATTCTTGATAGCCTTGGCTACACCTAAGCGCTTCTGAATGTTTATCTCATCGAGGTCATCAATATTGATCACCTCATTCTTCAGGTAGAAGTCAAGTTCGCGACACAGGAATCTACCAAGGTCCTTATGGATGAAATAGTCAAAAGAGTTCTTGGCCATATAGTCCGTCAGATGCTTTTCCAAAAGTGTTCTTTCAGGCTTCTTGGGCAGAGGTGCCAAAGTAGTGACCAACTCCTGATAATCAGCAGGCAGCAATGCGGAAATCTCCTCAAGGGCAGCGGTTCTCAAATCATCCTGTTTAGTGGCCTTGGGCATCAGTTCGTATGTGAAATAGATGTTCAGGTCGCCATTGTCAGCAATTTCCACTACCTTCTCTTCTGTATCATCCTCAGGCTCATATAGTGCAAAGCGGCGCTCCTTACCTTTGTCTGACTTGTTGTTGTTCTGCTCTGTGGAGGCATCTTTCAGCACAAAGTGAACTTTACGATGCGACTCTGGCAGTTCAAACGTATAGTCTCGGAAATACTCTGAGGTCTTGATGTAATACTGATCAGAGTTGGCCCAGTGCAGTTTTACTTCCTCACCGTTATAGGGAATGGCGTATGTGTCAGCCTTATAGCGACGTTTAGAGAGGAAATCGCCTCCCTCATAATAGCGCGAGAAGAAGATGACAAGGTGAGAAAATACCTCGTTGCGCAACTCCTCAGGATTGCCCATCTTATGAAGCAGCTCTTCGTTAGCGTCGTATTCCTTTCTCAACGGAATATTCGGAGGAAGGACACAGATATCACCACCTGCCATTTCTAAGATTTCCTTTTGGCGCTTTTGAATTTTCTCCAATTCTTTCTCGTCAATATCCAAAGAACTGCCCACCTGCTTAAGCAGACGGTTTTCAAGGAAATCCTGTATATCGTCGCGCTTCTGGTTCATGATGCGGTAAATGCCAAAATCCAACTCAGCATGATCTATCATGAATATCTCCTGTAGTTTCGCTACAAACTCTTCATAATAATTATTAGCCATATGTGATATGTCTTTTTTTAGGTTACAGCCTACAAAGTTAATGATTTTTTTTTGCAATAACAAAACTTTTATAAAAAAATAATGAAACGATTTGTTTTCGTTGTCTCCTGTGTAACTACCGCAGTATGTCTATGCTTTTTAATGTTTTTAAAGACAATGTCACCCCATTCTCAGGGTGACATGACTCAGTGATTCGCGAATTTCCTTGCTGACACGCAGGTTCAGCCGCAGGCGTTCCACGAGATTGGTACTCACTTCGTCGAGGTTTTCTACCGTCCGCGTGTCTGCTGCAATGGAGATGTGGCCCAGCTCAGGTATTTCTATGGTGTGACCGTTAAGAGCCAGCTCCTCTATTTGCTTGACGATGGCATTCAGGACGTATTCCACCTCTGAGCGCTCAACGTGCGAGTCGTCAGCGGCCAACTGGCAAAGCTCCCTTGTCGTGATAGTGGAATAGTGGTCAATGCGTGGATACCATTTCCCCTGACTCTTGGGGTTGCTGGCCGACTTAAACTGATAAGCCTTCAGATGTATTGTTCCCATAGCGTTACTCCTTTCTTGACGTGATTAGCAAGACGCTGTCTTCGGCATGACCGCCGTCTTGGCTATTGACATTTTTACGAACTATCTCCTTGCTGACACCTTTCATCTTATCCTTTAACTTGGCAGAAGGACGGAACGTAAACTTCAGTCCCTTGACGTTGCCCTTCACTGAAACGGCATCCTCCGTATCGCTGCCAATAGCCTGACAAGTCAGGCCGACCACTCCGAGTTCGCCCAATTCCACTTTGTGGCCGTTGAGCACCATCTCGCGAATCTGCTTCACGATAGACGACATGATATAACTGACGCGGGCGCTGTCTATCTGCGAGTCTGTCTCAACGTGTTGTGCCAGAGTACGCTGATCAATGGCAATGCTCCGCTTGGGACGCAGCGAGTAGCCCTTCTTCGGAGCCGTCTCACGCTGGTCGTTCACGATGTAAAATTGTATCTTTCCCATTTGTCCTACGTTGTTTGATTGTTATGACATACTTGTTTTCTGGCCACAAAGATACACACTTTTCCTGACTTCTGCAAGCCTTTCCATCAAGAAATGCCATCTTTTTTGTTAGTTTCCCCGCGATATGTATTAATTTTTCCCGCGATTCTCATGTAAATCTCCCGAGATTTGTGCAAGGAATCGCGGGAAAATGATATACAAATCGCGGGAGAATTTATAAAGAATCGCAGGAAAACTCTAAACAAAACGTGGCAGAACTCTAGACAGATTGCGACAAAAGTATAATGAATCAGCGGTGGTACCCGATTGTGGATACCACCGCTGATGATTATAGTTCGCTCTAAATCCCTCGAATTCGAGGGGTTGTCGAATCAGGGTGCCTGAACCTCTAAGACTATCGACGGAGCGGTGGCACGGTACTCGGGCGAGTAGGCGCACTGCACGACGCAGGTGCCCGTCTGGTAAGTGCCGGCGCGGTCGATGAAGTATTCGGTTTCTATGACGTGCTTGCCCTTGGGCATCATGTCGAAGTAGTAATTGGTCGAGAAGTCGCGTGGCGAGCAGTAGGCCCCGCGACGGTAGCCGCTGAGCTGCTCGACCGGCTCCATGCAGGCAGCACGGCGGTCAACGACCTGCACGAAGTCGAGGTCGCGCTCGCTGTCGATGGTGATGCGTACCTTGATGCGGTCGCCGACCTTCAGCGTGTTGGAGGTGAGTGGCTGGCCGTTGGCATCGAGCACTTCACGCTTCACCTTGATGCCGCTGCTTGAGCGCTCGATGTCGCTCACGGGCTGCATGAACTGGGCATAGACGGCACCCCACGATGTACCGGTGGAGGTCTTCCTTGCCGTAAACTCACGACCCTTAGGCTGCTCGATGGCCGTCTTTACGTAGCCGATGCCGGCCGTTGACTGCGGCAGGTCGAGGGGCTTGCCATCGATGGCGAGCACCGTCTGTTCCTGTGCGTCGAGCACCCGGGTGTTGTCGAAGAGGAACGCATAGACGGCATTCACGCTGTTGATGGGCGTGTCCCAGGCCTGTGTGCGCTTCTCCTGCAACAGCCAGCGCTGCATCTCCTCAACGGTCTGCACGTCCTCAGGAGTGATGACCTTCAGGGCCTCGATGGCCATGACCTCGGTAGGTATCTTGTAGTCGTACCACGAGTAGCCGGCACGCGGCGTGTCGTAGTAGCGGCCCTTCTCTTCGGTGAAGACGGTAAACTCCTTCAGGCTCTGGGCGTACTCCGCAGCACGGCGGGTCTCTCCGTGCTTCTGCAGAATGATGGCCGAGAAGGCTTTCTCGTAGATGGTCTGGCTCTTGATGTCCTTCTTCATCTTCTTGATGAGGTAGTCGTTGGCCTGCTGCACCTCCTCGGGCAGCTGGCGGCCGTCAAGCGCACATATATAAAGATACTGCAGGGCCTTGAACGAGGGGAAGCCGTAGTCCTTGCCGTTCTTCTTCTCCCACTCCTTCATGAGCTTCACCTCCATGATGATCTCGTTGCCCATGAAGCTGAAGGCCTTGTCGAGCATGGCGGCGGTCTCGTGCTGCTGTCCGGCCATGACGTTCAGGCGGGTCAGCATTTCGCTGATGGTGACGGTCATGTAGAAGCTGCCGCTCATGCCGGGCCACCAGCTCCAGGAGCCGTTGCTCAGCTGCAGGGCGCTGAGCTTCTGCGTGGCGTCAGTGATGCGCTGCTGCATCTGGTTCTCGTCGAAGAAGTTGGCCAGTCGCTGCTTCTGCTCCGTCTCACGGTCAGCGTCGAGTACCCACGGCGTCTCCTGTAGCAGCAGGTCCTTCAGTTCCTGGTTCTTCTCAAGCTGGCTGACGAGCGAACCGTCGTCGGCCGACTCGCGCTTCCAGCGCTCAAAGACGTGCTTGATGTTCGCGCTCTGGCCTATGAGCGTCTTGGCTATGAGGTTCGAGTAGAGCCAGGCGGCCTGGTCGATGGCGTCCAGTTCGGCGGGGTTGCCCACTGAGGGTAGTGCCTGCACCATGAGCCATGCGGGGTTATTGGTATATTCCATGGTGAGCTTCTGGCTGCCGGTGCCCGTGGGGAAGAGCTTAGTGAGGTCGATGCTATGCGTGCCAGGCTGGTGCTGCGTGAAGGGAGCCGTCAGTGTGACGCGCTCCTGGTTGGGCAGCACGGCCAGGTAGTGCTGTTCGCCGTCGCTGAACGTCTTGCCGCTGGCCGAGGTCTGGCAGATGTAGAGGGGTTCCGTGCTTTGAGGTTCTACCTCAAAGACCACCACCGCCGTCTCGCCAGCCTTCACCGTGAAGGGCTTGGTCAGCTTGAGGGCCTGCTTCTGGGTCTCGGCGTCGAGCAGCCGGAGCATGGCCGTGCCGCTGACGGCATGGTCGGTGGTGTTGAAGATGCGCACAGAGATTTGCGACCGGTCGCCCTGGCGGATGAAGCGCGGCATGTTGGGCTGCACCATGACCTCCTTCTGTGCCACGGCCTCGCCCTCTAAGTAGCCGCTCTTCATGTCCTCAGTGGTGGCAATGCCCATGAAGCGCCACGTGGTGAGACTCTCGGGCAGCGTGAACCTGATGGCCACACGGCCCTTCTGGTCGGTGACGAGTGCGGGGAAGAAGAAGGCCGTCTCGTTCAGGTTCTCGCGCATCTGGACGGCAGCGCCCTGGGGCTCTTCCTCCGCCGGCTGGGCTTCCTCCTCCTCCTCGGGTGCCGCGTCGGTTTCGTCGGCAGCCTCAGCCATGGGCATGGCGGCCATCATGGGCTCGTCGTCGAGCACCATCTCACGACGGAGATTTCTCGCGCCGCCACGTGCCATCTTTTCGACGCGCACCATGTCGTCGCTCATCACGCCACGGAAGAGGGCGTAAAGACCGCTGAAGTTGAACGAGCTGAAGTCCAGACCGGGCACGCCGAGCTGCTCCCAGGCGTACTCGCCGTTGCCATAGAGGCGGCTCCAGCTGGAGCCCGACCAGGCCGTCGAGGGCAGGGGCAGATACATGTAGGGCTGGAAGGCCCACTGGTGACTGTAGAGCTGGTCGAGCGACTTGTCGTACATGGCGGCCATGAGCTGTGCGTCGGCCGGCGTGCCGTCGGGGTTCAGCACGGTGAGGCTCCACTCCTCCTTCTGTCCGGGCGTCAAGCGGTTGCGGAAGGTCTCCCAGCGCAGCGTGAGCTTCTTCTCGGGCAGGGGTCGCTTGATGGTGGCCTGGTGGCTGTAGAGCTGGCCGTCCTTCACCCAGGCAAAGGTGAGCAGTAGGCCGTTTTCGTACTCAGGCTTATAGGTGAGCTTGCGGTTCCAGAGGGCGTCCGACAGGTCGATGGCACCGCTCTCCACGAGCTTCGAGCCGCTGATGATGTTATAGACCATGTGCACGTCCTGCCGGCTGGAGCCTACCTGCACGGTGACGGGGCTGCCGTCTTGCGGGAAGCCCGTCGCGCTCTGGTAGAACCAGTCGTCGGTCTCAGTGCAGGGCTTCTGGTCGTCGAGGCTGAAGACGGTGAACTTGTGCTTCAGGGGTTCGCAGCCGTCACACTCGGCCTCCAGGAGGTGCTGGCCGCTCTTGAGTTGGGTGATGGGTGCCGGCTGTTGGGTGTTGGCCTCCACCGTCTGCCACTGTCCGCCGTCAATGCGGAACCTTACCGTTTGGGCGGGTATGTCTTTTCCTGCCGCGTTATAGACGCGGAAGGTCATGGCTTTCTGCTCGTCTATGAGCACCTTGTCAGAAAGGTCGCAGGTCAGCACCTTGTCGCGTGTGCCTACGGGAATGGCCGTGCTGCCGCTGCGCGTCTCGCCGGCCTGGTCGGTGACGTCGGTCTCTACCACGAACTGGTAGAACATGGTGCTCTGCTCTGAGCCGTAGGGCAGCTCTAATGGCACATCGACCGTGAAGCGGCCGTCAGGGCCGGTGGTCAGCTCGCCGGAGGTTATCTCCGTGTCGTCGTAGCCGTAGCCATGCGAGCCGTAGCTCCAGTAGTAGGAATAGCTGAGCCACCAGAAGGCGACGCGGCGCTTGACGGTGTAGCGCACCGTGGCCCCCTGCACGCCGACACCCGAGTAGGTACGGGCCAGGCCCTTCACGGCCAGTGTGTCGCCGGCCTTGTAGGCAGTGGTCACCTCGTCGAAGCTGACCTCGAAGGTGGGGCGCTTGTAGTCTTCCACGCGGAAGTAGTGGTGCGTGCCGTCGCCCTCAATGCAGAAGCGGCCGTTCAGCTCGCCGGTGGGCAGCACGAAGTCGGCCGAGGCCTTACCGTAGGCGTCGGTCAGGACCTCTTTCTCGTCTATTACTTTATAGTTGGCGTTGCGCAGGCGCAGCGTCAGGCGCTTGTCGGCAGCTGCCTGGGTCTCTATGAAATTGCTGGTGGTGTGGGCAATGACGGCCGCGTGGACGGTCTGACCGGGACGGTAGATGCTGCGGTCGGTATAGAAGTTGAGCGTCAGCTCGGGTCGCTTGGTGCCGTGGTAGTTGAAGTTGTTGTTCTGCCACGTGGGGTCGTAGCCCCGGTCCTGAGGCGTCGCGGCATAGACGCGGCTGGGGTTGCCCTGGCTGCCGTCATAGAGGAACTCGCCCTTCTCGTCGCACCGGAACTCCTGCCAGGGCGCGTTGTAGCGGGTCTTCACCTTCAGGCGCGCTCCGCTGACGGGCTGTCCCGTGGTGCGGTTCACCACGACGTAGCGTATCTTGCCGGTGGGCTGCTCCTGATTGATGACGTAGAGGTCGCTGACGTAGAGCAGCCGGCGCAGGGGTTTCAGCTCGCCGGGCTGTAGGCCGGTGGTGGCCGGCGTGGCCGTCAGTTCGAGCAGGTAGATGCCCAAGGGCAGCGGGCCCACGGTCAGCGTATCGCGGAAGTACTCCGTGGGCGACTTGCCGTCGTAGCGGCGCGTCTGGGTCAGCTCGCTCACGAGGGTCAGGCGGGGCTTCAGGCGGCTGTAGTCGTCATCGTCGTTCAGCTCAAACTGCTCGTCGCCGGTCAGGCCGGTACGATAGAGGTTCAACGTCAGTTCCCTCACGTTGCGCAGGTCGGTCACGCTGAGCTCCTGGCTCTCGGTGGAGGCCATGAGCTGCTGCTCCATGCTGATGTCGAAGGTGGGGTTGATGAGTTCCTGCTCCATGTTGCGCAGCTGGTTCATGCGGGGCCACTTGGGCCAGCGGGCCACAGTCTCGCGGATGCAGGCCAGCTGTTCGTCCTTCGTGGCGCCGGTGCGCCGGCAGATGTAGTCGCAGCGCTCTATGCCTAACTCGGCGGCCACGTCGAGGTCGCCGTATTCCTGGATGAGCGAGTCCATCTGGTGTACGTATTCAGACTCGCGCCAGTTGTCCGTGTAGTAGCGCGAATCGTGCATCTGCCAGAGTACGGACAGGCAGGCTCCCGTGCGGTTGCCGTCGGCCACGTACTGACGGTGCATGGCCTTGTAGTCCTTCAGCTCGACGGCTATGAGGCTGAGCAGGTCGTTGCCGAAGTAGCGGCTGTCGCGGCCCTCATCCACCAAGGGGTCGAAGGTACTGGCCTTTGTGCGGGCCAGCAGGTCCGGCTGGGCTAGGGCCAGCAGGCGGTATTGCTCCATGCGCTGGACGACGGAGTCCAGATGGTAGCCGTTATCGTCGTAGATGCGCCAGAGCACGGTGGCCAGCACGGCCTTGAGGGCTCCGTCCCGGGTGGCCTTCAGCTCGTCGTCCAGCCGCGCCACCGAGGGCTGCAGCGAGTCGGGTGCTACCTCCACCTGGGTGCTCACCACGAGGAGCCGGGCCTTCAGCAGGTGGCCCCACTCCTCGTCCTTACGGGCCTTCTGGGCTATCTGGTCGGCCTTCTTGATTACTTGCTGGGGCAGGTCTTTGGCCTGCAGCTCAGCCACCTCTTTCCACATCTTCTTGTAACTCTGTCCAAACATCGTCATAGGCATAGCCATTAAACTGATGAACGCAATGAATAATATCTTTTTCATACGCCACGAATGATAATTATACCGCAAAGGTAATAAAAAATTTCAATTACCTATTTCCAATTATCATTTTTTTAGTACCTTTGCAATAAAATAATACATCACGCTATACGATGGGATACAATATTAAATTCAGCATCCACCGTAATCCGAAAAAGGATGCGGACGGCAAGGACACCTTCCAGGTGCGCCACGAAACAAGAGGAACGGTCAACAGCGAATACATGGCACGCAAGCTCAAAGAATACGGACGCATGCAGCCAGAGACGCTACTGTCGGCACTTATCGTGCTGCAGGATATCATTGTGCAACAACTGACCGACAACTACCGGGTACACATAGACGGCATTGGCACCTTCTTTCTCAAACTCGGATTCCGGGAACACTACGACGAAGACAACCACCCCTACAAGCCACACTTCACCGATGCAAACGACATTACCGGCAACGACATTTGTATTGAGGGAGTGGGGTTCACGCCCGACAAGGAGTTCCTCTACAAGCTGAAGCATGAACATGGCTACTACTTCCACAACGTTTCCGAACGAGGCAAGGTGGGGCGTAGTAACGAATATACCGAAGAACAGGTCATTGACTTCATTAACGACTACCTGGCTAAACACGTACGTATGTCAAGACGCAATTTCATGGTTTGCCTCGGGCTGACTGACTACATGGCCGACAAGTGGCTCCGGCGACTCTCAACGGGCGACGATGCCATTCTCATCAAACACAAAATCGGGAACGCCACATTCTACAATCTGCGCAAACAGCCCTGACGGCCGTACACTCTCACTTTTTCCATGCCTACTCTTTAACCTTTTTATACGGGAGGACTTACCTTTTCCCCCTACCTGTCTATTCTGCGACTTCAGTCAAATGAACATTCGACTTCAGTCAAATAATCGTTTGACTTCAGTCGAATGTTCATTTGACTATAGTCACAGATTACTTTTCCCGTATGAAAAGGTTAGAGCAACGGCACATCTCGACCGGACACTCGGTACGTCTCGAATGTAGGCTGCACCTCGGAAAACAAAGAAAAATACATTTTCCTTTGGTTTTTCGCTCGGTTTGCACTATCTTTGTACCCAAGAACTAAAAACCAACGATTATGAAAAGAATTAATGGCATCATTCTGACTCTTGCGCTACTGGTAGCAGGAGCGTTAACAGTAAAGGCACAGAAGAGTGAAACTCTGTCCCATTACGAGTGTTCCATCACCTACTCCTTCTCAGGCGGTAAGATTACCGAGAGTAACGAAGAGCACCCGTTCGAGCACTATTACAAAGTAGATATCAGCCCTGGGGAAACAATTACCGCAACTGCCAAGGCTAACGACAAGAAGTTCGTCAATATGTATATGGTGGAAGAGCCACCCTATGTACAATTTGTGTTCAGGGCTTTTGACGATGCAGGCAAAGAAATAAAGAACGAGACGCACACAAGTGGCAACACCGAAGTAAACTTCAGCTACACCATACCCAAAAATTGCAACCATATCAAATTGCTTATGGGCCGTCCTATTTCGGCACCTCGTTATGCGAAAGTAGAAGTGACTTTCAATGTCAAGAAGAATGCTCCGGGCAACACAGACAATACGGGTAACACAGGCAACACGGGCAACAACGGCCTTGTTTTCAAGTATGGCGACCTGCACTACAAGATTCTCTCCGGGAAGACCGTAGAAGTGACGGGCGATGTGCGCAGCGTCTGCAAGGGACACGTGGAGATTCCCAACATGGTGAAGCACGGCGACAAGACCTATCAGGTGGTGGGCATCGGGAAGAACGCCTTTGCCGACCAGACACAGCTGACCAGTATCGTCATTCCGAAAACCATACGTGGCATAGCCGAGAACGCATTCCGTAACACGGGACTGAAGGATGTGGTGATACCCGGCGACAAGGTGAGCATCGTGAAAAACGCCTTTTTGAACTCCAAGAAACTCACCCTTGCTGTCGTCAGCGGCAAAGACCCCAAGTGCTCTGCCAGTGCCTTCATGGGCTGCAGCAGCATGAGGGAACTGCGCATTAGCAACATCAGCCAGAATAACGATGGCAAGAAGCTGAACGGCACGAATGCCGTCATAATAACGGGCAACTTAAATATTAAAGAAACGTACCTAAAATCACTTTCTACAAAGTTTGTGGTTATCAAAGATGGCGAGGACAAGAAGAAATGGTACGTCTTAATGAATTACCCCGTATCTTATGGCGACTACTACAGCGTGACGGGTATCAACAAACGTCCTCGTAATGCGAATATCTTCGACGTCATCACTTCACTATCGGAACCTGAAAAGAGGCGGTTTGTGAAGGCCATTAACTCGATTGACAGCCGCATGCAGGTCCGTATAGCCACAGCTAACCAACTGCAGAATGCGCTAAGCAAAAAGTACAACATTTCGAGCGAGAACGGCCCATACAGCATAGCAACAAATGGTTTCTACCTCTACATGAGCTACAACAGCTACCTGCGCATGAGGCAACTGCGTAAGCAGTATTGGAACTGGTAATTTTGACTTCGTCAGTTACTAATTCACCCTTGCTGTCACAATTAAAACTATCATAATTATGAAAAGAATTAATGGCATCATCCTGTTGTTCATCCTGCTGATAGCAGGGTTCACAACGACTGCGGCACAGAATCCTTTTTCCGACGAACCCGTACAAGACTTACCCACGGTGAGCCACCCTGGAACAGGTACGCCCAGTACAAACAGACCCAACAGTAACAACTCCACGTCAGGCAATGGACATGTGGGCACAGGCAACTCGGGCCTCGTCTTCAAGTATAACAACTTGCACTACAAGATTCTATCGGAAAAGACTGTGGAAGTGACGGGCGAGGTGCGTAGTGTATGCAAGGGGCGCGTGGAGATTCCCAACATCGTGAAGCATAATGATAAGACCTACAAGGTAGTGGGCATCGGAGTGGCTGCCTTTAACAATCAGAAAAAACTGACGGAGGTAGTCATTCCGAAGACTATACAGTACATAGAGAAACAGGCCTTCGGATTCACTGGCCTGACGGATGTCATCATTCCCGGAGACAAGGTGAAGGTTAAGAAATGGGCCTTCCTAAACTGTGACAATCTGAAGGTGGTAACGCTCAACGGCAAGAAGCCCCAGTGCTCCGCCTCAGCATTCGAGCTATGCTGGAAGATGAAGGAACTCCGCATTCGCGGCATCGCCTCCAGTAATAACGGCAAGAAGCTAAAAGGCACCAATGCCGTGATTAAGGTGATTAAATAACTAAAACTATAACGACTATGAAAAGAGCTGTACGGTTTATCGTGATACTCGCGCTGCTGATAGTGGGAACACTGGGAGCGTGGGCGCAGCATGTAGAAAGCGGAACGGCAATGAAAGGAAATGGTCTGGTTAAGTTGAACTTTTCCTTTTCAGGAGGCGAGATTAAGAAAAAGGAAGTACGTGACAATAAATACTGCTACGAATGCGACGTTTACGAAGGGGCGGAAATCACCATATCTGCCAACCTCGCAGCTGCTCCAAAAGGTATCGAAGAAGTTCGACTCTTTCATAGATTTCTGCATACATATGACACAGAAAATATCATCAAAGAGGCCAAGGGATCGATTAAATATCAATATAAAGTAACAAGTTCTGATTCTGGTGGGCTGGAGACTGACGTTACGGTTATGGGTACGAACACACTTTATTACCTACACATCAAATGGAACGTCATCAAGAAGCCGAATACACCAACATCTCCCACTACAACCACTCCCCCAACGCGATGGGAACCACCTTCGTACTCTAATTGCGACCATCCCGACAGCCATTGTCGATTCGAAGAATTATGGGGTGAAGTGTCCTTCCGTTGTAATGACCAATACGATGATTCCTATGAATCTGCCGAGTACCAAACCGTCATAAAGCAAGAAGACCGGATACAAACCAAAGAGGAGTCTGGAGCAAAAGTATGGGTACCAGATTGGGACACTTACGTTAACCTCAAGGAGGAAACTACTGTCGTTATTCGTGTCGAAGAACAAAGGATACCTACCGTTATAGAATTGGTAGTGGGGGCTGTCTGGGGCAACCTCAAGAAAGCGGCCTCAGGCGGGAGCATTGAACTGGAGATGCACCATTGTATTGCGGGTGGTGGCGAATACAATTTGACTGAAGGAGAATGGAAAATCGCAAAAAAATACAGAATACATCCCTCGACATTTGGAAGCATCGACCATCAGTTGATGGATGAGCCACACGCGATCCCTGCAAGTTACGTCCTAGATCCATACAACACCCCCACTTTCAACAATATAGGCTACACGGCTGACGATGATGATATCGTTTTTGCCTGCGAAATAAAGAATGGTGCTGGAACAGCATACGTGTTCAAGGGCGAGATGACGCTCAGGAACAAAGATGACAAGACCTATAAGCTGAAGGCTGGCCAGGCGGGGACCTTAGCCAGGGATGGTAAGATTACCGTCAAAAAGTTCGACGCCAACAAGATTGCCAAGAAGTTTGGCATCACCGATGCCCAACTGCAAGGCGAGACCGCTACGACTGCCACAACAACCAGACGCTACGAACTGGAGCGGGCTGTCGTGAAATATAGGGTGACGCGAGGCAGCCAGCAGGGCATCATGGGGAAGTGTTTCGACAACTACGGCAGCATGGAGCGCCGCGAGCTCCGCATGGGCGACCAGACGTCCATCGCTCTGACGCAGGGCGGCAACTCCTACACCCTCAACAAGAAGACCAAGACAGCCAAGCGTACCCAGAATGCCGACCTGAACTTCCTTGACATGAATAACGCGCTGATGAAGAAGCTCAATCTCGTGAAGAAGGGCACCGCCACCGTCGTGGGCAAGAAGTGTGACCACTACGTAGGCCGGAATGTGGAGTACTACGTCTGGATGGGTCTGGTCATGAAGAAGGTGCAGAAGAACAGCGACGGCACCACCACCACGCACGAGGTGACATCGATTGAGGAGCCCACCAGCGTGGACCCCAAGATATTCAAGATGCCTGACGGATATACGGTGAGTAATCGTTAAAAAATAGCTTGGTACGAATCGTGGTGCGAGGTACGAGGTGCGAGGTACGAGATTACCTCGCACGAGCAGAGGGAAAGCAATGTTCACCAGTTGGTGTTACACCAGTTGGTGAACATTGCTTTCTTTCGTCATAAACTGCTTTCTACAAGACGGTTGTGTTAAATAATATTAATGTTCACCAACTGGTGTAACACAATCAAGATAAATAGCGTATCTTTGCATGCAAAGAATGTAAGATACAGTATGAAAAGACCCTTTATTTACGGCATGTCGGTAGAAGGCGACAACTTTACTGACAGAGAACTGGAAACACAGCGGTTGAAGCTGAACTTTGAAAACGGCATCAACTCCATTATCATCTCGCCAAGACGAATGGGAAAGACCTCACTCGTCAAACGAGTAGCGGAACAGATTACGGACCCGCAACTCAAGGTGATTTACATGGACATCTATAAATGCCGAACGGAATATGACTTCTATGAAAAGTTTGCTGCATCCATCATTGAGGCTACGGCATCAAAAATGGAACAAATGCTGGAAACGGCCAAAGAGTTCATTATGAGCATCACGCCGAAGGTGAGTTACAACCCTGAACCTAACACGACGTTCTCGCTGTCGTTAGGCATAACGCCCAAGGCCAACAGTCCTGAGGAAATACTGAGCCTGCCGGAGCGCATTGCCGAAAAACGCGGACTGCACATCATTGTCTGCATAGACGAGTTTCAGCAGATTGGGGAGTTTCCAGACAGCGTCACAGTACAGAAGAGGCTGCGCAGCGTATGGCAGCACCAACGCCACACATCCTACTGTCTCTTCGGCAGCAAGAAACACTTGATGAGCAAGCTCTTCTATAGCCGCAGCCTGCCGTTCTACCAGTTTGGCGAAATGCTCTTCCTTAAGAAAATCCCCACAGAGAAGTGGGTGCCGTTTATCGTCAGTCGCTTTGCAAGTGTAGGAAAGCAGATAAGCGAACCCTTGGCTGCGAAAATATGCACCACCGTCAGCAACTACTCCGCCTACGTTCAACAGCTGGCTTGGAACGTGCTGGCCGTTTCGGCAGATTCCGTTACAGAGGAAAGCTTCGAGGCAGGTCTGGAAGAAACGCTGGCTCAAGTAAGCCCCTTGTTCGTCGAACAGACCCATCAGCTGACAACCTACCAACTGAACTTCATACGCGCCCTGTGCAGCGGCTATCACAAAGACTTCGGCAAGAAAGAGGTAACCAGCCAGTTTAGCCTGGGCACTCGCTCTAACCTGGAGAAGCTACAGACGGCCATTGTCGAACGTGAGATAGCCGACTACGACGAAACGGGCTATTACCTGACCGACCCGCTGTTCGAGATTTGGTTCAAGCGGGAGATGATGTAGAAAGAAGTCTCCTGGAACGCTTACGGAAACGCCAATAGAGAATAGTCTGCACAATGCCTCGCACGAGCAGATAAAGCAACATGGAGAGCCACAGACCGTGGTTCTCCATGATCGTTGTAAAAAAGAACGTGCCTACGAAGAATACCACTGCCGCCACGACGGACGAGAGCAGCATGCCGCGCGTCTGCGTAGTGCCGATGAAGAGACCGTCCCAGACGAAGGCCGCCACGCCGGCAACAGGAATGAGGTAAGCCCACCAGACGTACTGACGCGAAGCCTCAACGACCGACGGCTCGTCGGTGAGCAGCCGGAGGAAGGGCATGCCGCCCAGCACATAAAGGGCCGTGAAAAACAACGTCACCCCTGCGCCCCACAGGAACAGGCGCCGCACCACGCCACGAAAAGCCATCATGTCCTGAGCACCCCAATAGCGTCCGCCAAGTGCCTCGCCGGCATAGGCAAAGCCGTCGAGGAAGTAGGAGAAGAGCAGGTAGAGCTGCATAAGCAGCGTGTTGACAGCCAGAATGGTAGCTCCCTGCCGCGCACCAGCCGACGTGAAGTAGAGGTTGACGGCTACCAAGCACACCGTGCGCAGGAAAATGTCGCTGTTGATGCGGAAGAATTGTGCAATTGTACTTTTCGAGGTACGAGGTGCGAGGTACGAGGTACGAGATGTGTTCAGTCCCCCCGTTTTCTTTGACTCCATGGAAGAGGTATTCTCGCACCTCGCACCTCGTACCTCGTACCTCGAAAAAGAACACCTCGCACCTCGCAACTCCTTCCTCGCAAAAAACAATGCCAGCAAGAACCCGGCATACTGCGCAATGACAGTACCCAAAGCCACGCCCTCAATCTGCAAGCCCAAACCATAGACAAGAAAGAGCGAAAGGAGGATGTTGACCACGTTCTGAGTGATGCTGACCACCATGGGGATGCGCGTGTTCTGCATGCCGATGAACCAGCCCGTCAGGGCAAAGAGCCCCAGGGAGGCCGGCGCACCCCATACCACAATATAGAAATAAGCAGCAGCTAAGGGACGCACGTCGGGCGTAGGACTGATGAGCCAAAACATGAGCTGACAAAGCGGCCACTGCAAGAGCAACAGTACAGCGGCGATGGTCAGGGCAACGGTCAGCCCCTGGCGCAGCAGGGCCGAAGCCTCAACGTGGTCGTCACGCCCGTAAGCCTGCGCCGTCAGGCCGCTGGTGCCCATGCGCAGGAAGCCAAAGACCCAATATACGAGGTTGAAAATCATCGACCCAACGGCCACGGCCCCAATGTAGGAAGCAGAACCCATGTGACCCACAATAGCCGAATCGACCAAGCCCAGCAAGGGTACGGTAATGTTGGTCACAATGGCCGGAAGGGCTATACGAAGTATATCGATGTTGCGCTGGTTCATTTTTTTTGCCTTAGAATTTGCAAAGGTATGAAAAAAGTTGTACTTTTGCAAAAACTTAAAACTATTTTTATGATTAACCAAGAGTTACTCAGCCCTAAGAGCATCGTTGTCATAGGCGGCTCAAACAACACCCACAAACCCGGAGGGTCAGTGGTTCGCAACCTGATAAGCGGCGGTTACAGTGGCACCCTGCGCATTGTAAACCCTAAGGAAGACGAAGTGCAGGGCATCAAGGCCTTCCACGACGCACGTGAGCTGCCGCCCACGGAACTGGCCATCCTCGTGGTGGCGGCTAAGTTCTGTCCCGACTATGTGGAACTGTTAGCCCGCGAGAAAGGCACACGGGCATTCATCATCATCTCGGCAGGCTTCGGCGAGGAGACAAGGGCGGGTGCCGAACTGGAACAGCGCATTCTTGACACCTGCGAACAGTATGGTGCCGCCCTTATCGGCCCTAACTGCATCGGCCTGCTGAACCGCCAACACCACTCGGTGTTCACGCAGCCTATCCCGAAACTCGACGCGAAGGGCGTTGACTTCATCAGCGGTTCGGGAGCTACGGCGGTGTTCATCCTGGAGAGTGCCGTCATCAAGGGTCTGCAGTTCAACAGTGTCTGGAGCATCGGCAACGGCAAGCAGATAGGCATTGAGGACGTGCTGCAGTATATGGACGACCACTTCGATGCAGAACACGACTCGAAGGTGAAACTGCTGTATATCGAGAACATCAGCAACCCCGACAAGCTGCTGTTCCATGCGGCCAACCTCATACGCAAGGGTTGCCGCATAGCCGCCATCAAGGCCGGAAGCAGCGAGAGCGGCAGCCGTGCCGCCAGCAGCCACACGGGGGCCATCGCCTCAAGCGACTCGGCTGTGGAGGCGCTGTTCCGCAAGGCGGGCATCGTGCGCTGTCACAGCCGCGAGGAGCTGACCACGCTTGGCTGTATATTTATGGTGATGGGTGATAACAGCCAACGCCCAACACCCACCACCCAACACCCTCTCCGTTTCGCCATTGTCACCCATGCTGGCGGTCCTGGCGTCATGCTCACCGACGCCCTCAGCAAGGGCGGGCTGAACGTACCGAAGATAGAAGGTCCTCTGGCGGACGAACTCAAGGAAAAGCTCTTCCCCGGATCAGCCGTTGCCAACCCCATCGACATCCTGGCAACAGGTACGGCCGAGCAGTTGGGAACCGCCATCGACTACTGCGAACATAAGTTTGACAACATCGATGCCATTGCCGTCATCTATGGCACGCCGGGACTCACCACGCTGTACGAAGCCTACGACACGCTACACAAGAAAATATTGGAATGTAAGAAACCCATATTCCCCATCCTGCCCAGCCTGCACACCGCAGGTCCCGAAGTGGCGGAGTTCCTGGCCAAGGGACATGTGAACTTCAGCGATGAGGTGACGCTGGCCACGGCCCTCAGCCAAATCATGCGGACACCCATGCCCGCTCCGCCCGAAGTGCAACTCTACGGCATCGACATTCCCGAACTCCAAAAGATTATCATGAGCATCAAGGAGAACGGTTACGTACCGCCTCAGACCGTGCGAGCCATTCTCGCCTGTGCCGGCATCCCCATGGTTCCCGAAATGGTGAGCGAACAGAAAGAAGCACTTATCTCCTTTGCCCAGAAGGTGGGGTTCCCCGTGGTGGCAAAGGTGGTGGGGCCTGTCCACAAGAGCGACGTGGGTGGTGTGACGCTTAACATCCGCACCCCCGAACACCTTGCACTGGAATTTGACCGCATGATGAAAATCGAAGACGCAAAGGGCGTAATGGTACAAAAGATGCTGCGCGGCACCGAACTGTTTATCGGGGCAAAGTACGAGGAGCGTTTCGGCCATGTGGTGCTCTGCGGTCTGGGCGGCATCTTCGTCGAGGTGCTGAAGGACGTGCAGTCAGGACTGGCACCGCTGAGCTATGGCGAGGCCTACTCCATGATTCACTCGTTGCGGGGCTACAAGATTCTGAAGGGCACCCGCGGACAGGCAGGCATCAACGAGAAGAAGTATGCCGAGATTATTGTGCGCCTCTCCACCCTGCTGCGCTTTGCCACTGAAATCAAGGAGATGGACATCAACCCGCTCTTGGCCGACGGTGACGACATCGTGGCTGTCGATGCCCGCATCCTGGTGGAGAAATAGTTGCAGAGTGTTGGATGTGGACATCAAAAAGTTGTGTCCTTCCTTGAATCTTATTGGGTATGGTAATGGCATGGAGAATGCCAAAAAAGACTTTGAATGGATAATGGAGGACTATCTGGATGATATGGTCAAGCAGGGAACACTGGAACAAGACCTTGCTGAACATGGTTGGAAAGCAGCCAAGAAGTCATTTAGTGAACCTGTTGTCTCTGATATGGTCAGTAAGAATAAACAGCTTCTCTGATAATCCTACTCATATTAACTAATCAAAAAGCTTTTCCCAAATCCACAATACCGTAATCGCTCCTACTACACAGAACACAAAATTGGTGAGATAACCTTTCCCTAACAGTTCGATGTTTAGCAGATGACTGATGAAGGTGCCTACATAGCTACCAATGATGCCTATGATAAGGTTCATACAGCATCCCTTACCTTCGCCACTCATAATGCGATTGGCAATGTAACCTACCAAGATGCCTGTTATGAAAAAAATGAATGAAGGCATCCTTTGGGGCATACCATATCATTCTTGGCCCTGCCCAGCGCATCACTTCACGGATGGCCTCGCGCT
>ODAJ012158280.1_pt1 | contig 36807 bp, 33 predicted proteins | sample 1539241 | NCBI WGS metagenome assembly ODAJ01 (sample SAMN02144231, study PRJEB22623) | gut metagenome | biome: sheep rumen | host: Ovis aries | place: New Zealand
CCTGCCAGTAGCTGCTGTTGTGGCGGCTGTGGTAGCCCGGCTGGGCGAAATTGCTGATTTCGTAGTGCTCGTAGCCGGCGGCCTGCATGCGGTCGATGAGCAGGTGGTACATGGCGAGCGAGCGCTCTTCGCTGATGGGGGCGTAGCGCTCATCGCGCTGGCTGAGTCGGTGGAGTGGGGTGTTGGGTTCGTAGGTAAGTGCGTAGGCCGAGATGTGTTTGGGGGCGAGCTCGATGGCACGGCTGATGTCGTGGTCCCACTGCTGGAGACTCTCGGCGGGGAAGCCGAACATGAGGTCGATGCTCAGGTTGGTCAGTCCTGCGGCGCGCAGACGGCCGACGGCCTTGTCAACCTGGCTGGCGGTGTGGCGGCGGTGGAGCAATCGCAGCCGTTGGTCGTCGAAGGTCTGTGCTCCCATGCTGACGCGGTTGACGGGCAGCTCGGCAAGCAGGGCGGCGAAACTGTCGCTGATGTCGTCGGGGTTGCACTCGATGGTGACTTCCGCCTCTGCCGACACGTCATATATATTAAATAGGTGAGAAAAAATCTGCCGCAGCTCCTTGTCGGAGAGTTGCGACGGAGTTCCTCCGCCCAGATAAATGGTCTCCACCTGCTGGCCTCTGAGTTCGTGGGCGCGCAACAGCATCTCGCTGCAGAGCGCATCGACGTATTGCGGGCGCAGGCTATGGAGAGTGGAAGAGTAGAAACCGCAGTAGATGCAGCGGCTCTTGCAGAAGGGAATGTGGATGTAGAGGCCAGCCATGGCGAAACGAGCTTGAACGGTGTGTGAAAAAATGAAAGCAGAACGTTCTGAAAAACGCAATAACGACGCAAAAATACTAATATATTTAAAAATAGAGTGAGTTTTTTTGGAAAAACTTTGGCTAATTGTGAAAATATCTGTACCTTAGACCCCAATTATGAACTAACACCTAAATCTATTAAAGATATGAGAGTATATCAGACTAACGAAATCAAAAACATTGCACTGCTTGGCAGTGCGGGCAGCGGCAAGACCACTCTTGCCGAAAGTATGCTTTACGAAGCAGGTATCATCAAGCGTCGTGGCTCGGTGGAGCAGAAGAACACCGTGAGCGACTATTTCCCCGTTGAGCAGGAGTATGGCTATTCGGTTTTCTCGACCGTCTTCCACGTGGAATGGAACAACAAGAAGCTCAACATCATCGACTGCCCGGGTTCGGACGACTTCGTGGGAGGTGCCATCACCGCCCTCAACGTGACCGACCAGGCCGTCATCTTGGTGAACGGACAGTATGGACCCGAAGTGGGCACACAGAATGCTTTCCGCTACACCGAGAAACTGCAGAAACCCGTCATCTTCCTTGTCAATCAGCTGGACCGCGACAACTGCGACTTCGACGCGCTGCTGTCGAACATGAAGGATATTTACGGCGACAAGTGCGTACCTGTGCAGTACCCCATCGAGACCGGTGCCGGATTCAACGCCGTCATCGACGTGCTGCTCATGAAGAAATATTCGTGGAAACCCGAGGGTGGCGCTCCCATCATCGAGGATATTCCCGCCGACCAGATGGAGAAGGCCCAGGAGCTGCATGCCGCTCTCGTTGAGGCTGCCGCAGCCAACGACGACACGCTGATGGAGAAATTCTTCGAAGAGGAGAGTCTCACCGAGGACGAAATGCGCGAAGGCATCCGCAAGGGTCTCGTCACACGTTCCATCTATCCCGTATTCTGTGTGTGCGCAGGCCGCGACATGGGTGTGCGCCGACTGATGGAGTTCCTCGGCAATGTGGTGCCTTTCGTCAGCGAAATGCCGAAGGTTCACAACACTCGCGGCGAGGAAATCACCCCCGACAGCAACGGTCCCACCTCCATCTATTTCTTCAAGACTGGCATGGAGCCCCACATCGGCGAGGTGAGCTACTTCAAGGTGATGAGCGGTTCGGTGAAACCGGGCGACGACCTGAACAATGCCGACCGCGGCTCCAAGGAGCGCATCGGAACCATCTATGCCTGTGCCGGAGCCAACCGCATTGCCGTTGACCAACTCAACGCCGGTGACATCGGCTGCACCGTGAAGCTGAAGGACGTGAAGACTGGCAACACTCTGAATGGCAAAGACTGTGACAACCGCTTCGACTTCATCAAATATCCCAACTCGAAGTATTCGCGTGCCGTGAAGGCCGTGAACGAGGGCGAAACCGAAAAGATGATGGCCGCGCTGACCAAGATGCGCCAGGAAGACCCCACATGGGTGGTGGAGCAGTCAAAGGAGCTGAAGCAGATCATCGTCCACGGACAGGGCGAATTCCACCTGCGCACCCTGAAATGGCGCATGGAGAACAACGAGAAGATCCAGATTCAGTATCTCGAGCCGAAGATTCCCTATCGCGAGACCATCACCAAGGCCGCCCGCGCCGACTATCGCCACAAGAAACAGTCGGGTGGAGCCGGTCAGTTTGGCGAGGTTCACCTCATTGTTGAGCCCTACGCCGAGGGCATGCCCGATCCTACGGTGTTCAAGTTCGGCGGTCAGGAGTTCCGCATGAACATCAAGAGCAAGGAAGAAATCGAGATGGAGTGGGGCGGCAAGCTCGTGTTCATCAACTCGGTGGTGGGTGGCGCCATCGACACCCGCTTCATGCCCGCCATCCTCAAGGGCGTTTTGGAGCGCATGGAGAGCGGCCCGCTGACGGGTTCTTATGCCCGCGACGTTCGCGTCATTGTCTATGACGGCAAGATGCACCCCGTGGACAGCAACGAGCTTTCGTTCATGCTCGCCGCCCGCAACGCCTTCAGCGCAGCCTTCAAGGAGGCCGGCCCGAAGATTCTGGAGCCTATCTACGATCTCGAGGTGTTTGTGCCCGCTGACTACATGGGCGACGTCATGAGCGACCTGCAAGGCCGTCGCGCCCTCATCATGGGAATGGACAGCGAGGCTGGCTACCAGAAACTCTCCGCCAAGATTCCTCTCAAGGAGCTGAGCAACTACAGCATCTCGCTGAGCTCGCTCACCGGTGGCCGCGCTTCGTTCACCACCAAGTTCTCGAGCTACGAACTCGTGCCCAACGACGTTCAGCAGCAGCTCATCAAGGAGCACGAGGCCGAACTTGCCGAAGAAGACTAAACGCTTGCCAGGCATCTTGCCGAAGCAATCATTCACATACACGAAAGCCATGCAGCCTTTGCCGCATGGCTTTCGTGTTTTTGGTGTTGCAGGGCCTGAAGAAAGCATTTTTGAGTTTCAATGCGCCTTGGCGTGATTGATAAATGTTAATTAAAAATCGGATTTTCGGTTAATCGAATTAAATTTAACTGAAATAATTAACAAAATGTTTGCTTTGTGTCGTAGAAAACACTACTTTTGCAACGTATGAAAAAGAGAACGATTTGGATTATAGCCATTGTGATGGGCTTCTCGTTCCTCGCATTGCTGGGTTTGCAGCTGAGCTACATAGAGGAAATGGTGAAGATGAAGAAGGAGCAGTTCGACGAAAGCGTCAACCGCGCCCTCTATCAGGCGAGCACCAACCTGGAGCTCAACGAGACGTTGCGCTATCTGGAAAAAGATGTCAACGAGACCGAACGCAGAGCTTTCAGCCAGGACTCTGTAGCCATCAATCTGAACGGAGCCGTGCAGCACTCCCACCAGTATGCCGTGGCCGGCAAGGATGGCACCATCTACTCGTCGTTCGAACTGAAGACCATCACCACCCGTCCGGCATCCATTCCCAAGGCGATGATTCTGCGCTCGGACAAAAATTCCATTTCCGAAGCTTCCAGGTCGATGCAGGAAATCGTGAAAAACCGATACCTCTATCAGAAAACCCTGCTCGACAAGGTGGTCTATAGCATTCTTTATTCAGCCTCCGACAAACCGCTCAACGAGCGCATCAACTTCAAGCTGCTCGACCTTGACCTGAAGTCGGAACTGATGAACAACGGCATCAACATAAAGTACCATTTCCGGGTGACCACACAGGACGGACGCGAAGTGTACCGCTGTCCCGACTATTCGGAGGAGGGCGAAGAATACACCTACCCGCAGGTGCTGTTCCGCAACGACCCGTCGAACAAAAGAGGCGTGATCAAGATTCATTTCCCCGAGATGAACAGCTACATCTTTTCGAGCATACGCTTCATGATACCGAGCATCGTGTTCACCATCGTGCTGCTCATCACCTTCGTGTTCACCATCGTGACCATTTTCAGACAGAAGCGGTACACCGAGATAAAGAACGACTTCATCAACAACATGACCCACGAGCTGAAAACCCCGATTGCCAGCATCTCGCTCGCCGCACAGATGATGAACGACGAGAGCGTGACCAAGAGCCCGGCCATGATGAAGCACCTGGGCACGGTCATCAACGACGAGTCCAAGCGACTGCGGTTCCTCGTTGAGAAAGTGCTGCAAATGTCGATGTTCGACCGCAAGACGGCATCGTTCAAGAAGAAAGAGCTCGACCTCAACGAAATGCTCGAGAGCATTGCCAGCACATTCTCGCTGCGTGTGGAGCACACGGGAGGAAAAATCTACACCGAGATTGAGGCCGTCGATTCGGGCATCTACGTTGACGAGGTTCACTTCCAGAATGCCATCACCAACCTCATGGACAACGCCGTGAAGTACAAGAAACCCGACGAACCGCTCGACATCTTCATCAAGACATGGAACACCAACGACCGTCTCTACTTCTCGATACGCGACACCGGACTGGGCATCAAGAAAGACAACCTGAAGAAAATCTTCGACAAGTTCTACAGAGTGCATACCGGCAACCGCCACGACGCCAAGGGATTCGGACTCGGACTGGCCTATGTGAAGAAAATCATCGACCTGCACGGAGGCGAGATAAAAGTGGATAGCGAATATGGCAAAGGTACCAAGTTCACCATTTCGCTGCCCATCATGCAGAACGAATGACGACAAGGGCTGCTCACGCTGTGTGGACGATGGACGCCTGGGTCGAAAGATTCAACTGACGAGAAATTAAAAAAAAGAAAAAAATAGTATTAACCACAAGCCTGTCAACAAAACTCCCACCTATCCGGCAGGCCTTCTCTGCCGCCACTGCAAACGGAGACAGAGAAGCGGGAGGACAAGAGATTATGGAAGATAAACTGAAGATTTTGTTGTGCGAAGACGACGAAAACCTGGGAATGCTGCTCCGTGAGTATCTGCAGGCCAAAGGCTATGTGGCAGAACTGTGCCCCGACGGCGAGGCTGGCTACAAAGCATTCCTGAAGAGCAAGTTCGACATCTGCGTACTCGACGTGATGATGCCCAAGAAGGACGGCTTCACGCTGGCTCAGGAAATCCGCCAGGCCAACGCCGAGATGCCCATCATCTTCCTCACGGCCAAGACACTGAAGGAGGACATCCTCGAAGGATTCAAAATCGGTGCCGACGACTACATCACCAAGCCCTTCTCCATGGAAGAGCTCGTGTTCCGCATTGAGGCCATTCTGCGCCGCGTCAGGGGCAAGAAAAACAAGGAAAGCTCGGTCTATCAGATTGGACGCTTCACCTTCGACACCCAGAAGCAGCTGCTCACCATCGGCGAGAAGCAAACCAAGCTCACCACCAAGGAGAACGAGCTGCTGGCCCTGCTCTGCAGCCACGCCAACGAAATCCTGCAGCGCGACTTCGCCCTGAAGACCATCTGGATTGACGACAACTACTTCAACGCCCGCTCGATGGACGTCTATATCACCAAACTGCGCAAGCACCTGAAGGACGACGACCAGATAGAAATCATCAACATCCACGGCAAGGGCTACAAACTCATCACCCCCGAAGTGGATTGAAGGGCTGACTCGAAACTTGGCATTTCCACATGAAACCTTCTTTTCTCCGAAGGCATCTGCATCACATGGGATTGGCGCTGGTTGCGGCCGGTGCCATTCTTTTGTTGGTGGCCTGGCTGACAGGGCTGACCACCGTCAATGCAGTGCTGTTGGCGGGGCTCATTTTCATCGTTTTGGGTGTCGTGCTCTACGTAAGAGGCGCAAAAAAGGCCGGAAAATATTAAAAACAGTTAACGGCGCGAACAAATGTCGGCGCGTTTTTCTCGATTCTAGAGAAATAGTCGTACCTTTGCACCCGCTTTTCGAAGCAACAAGTATTTATTAATCAATTTTTTAACACAAATGAATCAATACGAAACCGTTTTCATTTTGACTCCCGTTTTGTCTGATGAACAGATGAAGGAAACGGTCGCTAAGTTCAAAAAGCTGCTCACCGACAATGGTGCAGAGATTCTGAATGAAGAGACCTGGGGACTGAAGAAGATGGCTTATGCTATTCAGAAGAAATCAACAGGTTTCTACAGCCTGCTGGAATTCAAGGCCGAGCCATCAGTGATCAAGAAACTCGAAACAGGCTACCGCCGCGACGAGAAAGTGATCCGTTACATGACTGTTAAACTTGACAAGTATGCCGCTGCTTACGCAGAGAAGCGCCGCGCAAAGCTTGGTAAAAAAGAGGAGGCTTAAACCATGGCAGAGCAATCAGAAATCCGTTATCTCACAGCTCCTTCTATCGACACCAAGAAGAAGAAGTACTGCCGTTTCAAGAAAAGCGGCATCAAGTATATCGACTACAAAGATCCCGAGTTCCTGAAGAAGTTCCTCAACGAGCAGGGTAAGATTCTTCCCCGCCGCATCACAGGTACATCTCTGAAGTATCAGCGCCGTGTCGCTCAAGCTATCAAGCGCGCTCGCCAGATTGGCTTGCTGCCTTACGTAACCGATTTGATGAAGTAAAACAAGGAGGACGCAACATGGAATTAATACTGAAAGAAGACATTATCGGTCTGGGATACAAGAACGATATCGTGAACGTTAAGTCGGGTTATGGCCGCAACTACCTCATTCCCCAGGGAAAGGCAGTGATTGCATCGGCTTCTGCCAAGAAGGTGCTCGCCGAGAACCTGCGCCAGCAGGCTCACAAGCTGGCCGCCCAGAAGGCCGCCGCCGAGGAGAGAGCCAAGGTGTTCGAGGGCGTTGCCCTTGAGATTCCCGCCAAGGTGAGCGCCACTGGTCAGCTCTACGGTTCGGTAGGTGCCGCCGCTGTGGCCGCCGAACTGGCCAAGCTGGGCATCGAGGTGGACCGCAAGATCATCACCATGCGCGACGCCAAGCAGGTTGGCGACTTCGAGGCCGTTGTTCACTTCCACAAGGAAGTGGAGGTGAAGGTGCCCGTCAAGGTCGTTGCCGAGAATGTTGCTCCCGCAGCTGCCGTTGAAGAGGCTGTCGAGGAAGTGGTGGCCGAGGCTCCCGCTCAGGAAGAAGCACCCGCCGAAGAGGCTCCCGCAGCTGAGGCTCCCGCCGAAGAGGAGGCCCCTGCCGAGGCATAACATTTGGTTCGAAGCAGATTTTTGCACTGTAAAGCAAGTTTATGATAAAAGTGGGATGTGTCATTGTAGAGACACATCCCCTTTTTTGTCTCTATGCCGAAAGGAAAACGTCAGCCTGTTCATGCCAACCGTCAGCCCGCTTGCATGAAACGGGGCGTTCTTTTAAGGCTCCTCCTTCGCATTGTCGCGAGCTTTTTGGGCCATTTCCGGAATGGCAAAAACAGCGTCGTGAGACAGCGCCAAAAAATCTAGAGAATTTGAACGTATCGTCGGGAATTGTTTTTCTGTTACCGTGAGTTACGAAAATATCTCCCGACAATAGATAAATGATGATCCGCAAAGATACCACCAGCAGGACGCTTTCAGCGTCTTTGTGGTGCGATTGCGGGTTGTCAAAAAAAGAGATGCTGACTTATGAGCGAACTGGCAAAAGAAAAACGCGATGTTTTGCATACGCTTACTCTGTTTTTTCGTACCTTTGCACACAGAAACCTTACAGCTCTTGAATTGGATTCCTGGGCGTTGGCGATTATCTACAATAAAAACCATCAACAATATGAAAAAGATTTTTGCAATGGCCGTAGCCGCCATGATGGCTACAATGAATGTTTGTGCGCAGACAAGCACTGTGCAGCCCTATTTCGAATTGAATCAGTTGCCCGAACTCTACGAAATCATGCCGCCGCATCCTTCGTTCGATAGCCCTGAGTTTGCCTACGACCAAGTGCGCTATCTTTGGGGCAAGCAACAGCGACAGGACAAAGAGCGCGTGGAACAGGCCATAGCCGATGCCGAATGGGACGACCATGCCAAACTTTTTGCTCAGTGGAAGGACGCCTTCGGGCTTGAGATTACCGCAACCGGCACTCCCGAGATATGGAAACTGCTCGAAACGAGTATGGCCACCACCGACCCCATGCGCAAAAATTGCAAGGCTCAATACGGCCGTCAGCGTCCCTTCGAGCGTTACGGTGACGAGATGCCTTCGCACGAGGAGGACGAATTGCGCGGCGAGGGCAGCTATCCTTCTGGTCACAGTCTGCGCGGATGGGGCCTTTCGCTGCTCCTGGCCCAGATTGCCCCTGAGCGCGCCAACCAGATTTTCAAGCGTGGCTGGGACTACTGCAACAGCCGCGTCATTGTGGGTGCCCATTGGCAGAGCGACGTTGACAACAGCCGCACTGCTGCCAGCATCGGTTTCTGCGCCCTGCAGGGCAGCGAAGCCTTCGTTGCACAGATGAAGAAGGCGCAGGCCGAGTACAAGCAGAAGATGGCTGCCGGAATCAATGCTCCCGCTGTCAATGTCGTGGGCGCTTCAGAACAATCGGCTCGCATCTACAACATCGACGGTACGCCTGCCGACGAGACCACACGAGGCATTGTGATAGAGGACGGTCAAAAGGTAATGAAGCGTTAAGAGCCGATGAAAAGGTTTCTCCTACTGGCTGTCGCAGCCGTGCTCGTTGCCACAGGCTTGCAGGCACAGGCTCAGCGCATAGGCTGCGTGCGTGTTGACGAAGGCACACGCGCCAGTGAATACCATGTCCTTTCTGACCCGTTTGAGTTTGCCCCCAATACTACCTACCGCCAGCCGGTGGTGCTCATCTCGTTCAGCGACACCGATTTCTCGATGGACGACCCCTCGGCCTACTATGACCGTATTTTCAATGAGCCGGGTTTCAACGAGGGCTTAGGGCGCGGATGTGTGGCCGACTATCTGCGCGACCAGTCGGGAGGGCGTGTCAATCTGCAGTTCGACATCTACGGTCCTGTCAAGATAAACGAGAAAGCCGGCGGACGTAAATCTTCCGATTATGGAGTGAGTTTGGAGAGGCTTGCAATGAGTCAGTTGTGTGAGACCGAGGAAACCGACTTTGCCATCTACGACTGGGACGGTGACAATTCAGTCAATCAGGTCATCTTTGTCCTGGCCGGCTATACAGGTAATCAGAAAAGTGGTTATATCTGGCCTAACACAGGCGCTTTTATCTGCAAGATGCCTGGAGGTATACACTCCAGAAACTCATCTACCAGCTGTGAGCTGTGGCGCGACGGCTCGCTGTGCGGCATCGGCACCATTATTCATGAGTTCTGCCATTGTCTGGGACTGCCCGACATCTATCCTCTGCCTCCTTCCAGAGCGTTCTCTGCGGTTGACGAGTGGGACCTGATGGATGGCGGCAACTACTCGAACTATGGCTGGTGTCCGCCCAACCTCTCTGCCATGGAGAAAATGTATCTGGGCTGGGCATCGCCCGTGGAGCTGACAGAAGCCACCGCCATCAAGGCAATGAAGCCGGTGAGTGCTGGCGGCGATACCTACATTGTGCGCAGCTCGGGCAACAGCAACGAGTTCTATCTGCTGGAAAACCGCCGTCAGGAGGGTTGGGACTACTCCTGTCCGGGCAATGGCCTGCTCATTTTCCATGTCGATTACGATAGGGATTGCTGGGGAAACAATGAAGTGAACATTTCTGATACCCACTATCGCTACGACCTCTTCCATGCCGACGGCAAGGACTACATGGCCTGGGATACTAACAACGATGGCAAAGACCTCAGCAAATACACCATGGACAACTGGCTGCGTAGCCGTTATCTCAGCACCTCGCCCTACCCGTACAGCAAACCCGAGACGCTTGTGACGAATGCGAGCCTGACCGACGAGTCAACACCCGCGGCCACACTCTTCACGGCCAATGCCGAGGGACTGCTCTACATGGGAAAGGCCATCACCAACATAAGCATAGCCGATGACGGAACCATCTCCTTCGACTTCATGAATCCGCATGCCGCGGGCATCGCAGAGTTGGCCCCTGACAAGGCTGGCGTTGTGGGCTGGTACGACCTCAATGGCCGCAGACTGTCGGCAGAGCCGCAGCAGGCGGGCATCTATATCAGCGTTAGTAGCGACGGAACCAAGAGGAAGTGTGCCAAGTGAGACTGTAGATGAAGTATTTATTCAAAAAAAGTTCAAGATTAAAAGTTCAAAGTTCAAAGTTTTTCGTACCTTTGCACCGCATTTTAAGCTGATATAGGTATTAATAATAAATAAGAAAAAAAAGATGAAAGCATTTGTTTTTCCCGGACAGGGTGCCCAGTTCGTAGGAATGGGCAAGGATCTCTATGACAACAACCCAATGGCTAAGGAACTTTTCGAGAAGGCCAACGACATTCTCGGATACCGCATCACCGATATCATGTTCGACGGAACAGACGACGAACTGAAGCAAACCAAGGTTACTCAGCCGGCCGTCTTCCTGCATAGCGTCATCAGCGCGCTCTGCATGGGCGAAGCGTTTCAGCCCGACATGACCGCAGGCCACTCGCTGGGCGAGTTCTCTGCATTGGTGGCTGCCGGTGCGCTGAGTTTCGAGGATGGCCTGCGACTGGTTTATGCACGTGCCATGGCCATGCAGAAAGCCTGTGAGGCTGCCCCCTCGACGATGGCGGCCATCATTGCACTGCCCGACGAGAAGGTGGAGGAGGTCTGCGCCGAGGTGAGCCGCGAGGGCAACGTGGTGGTGCCCGCCAACTACAACTGCCCCGGCCAGCTGGTGATTTCGGGCAACATCGAGGCCATCAACGAAGCCTGCGAGAAACTGAAAGCTGCCGGTGCCAAGCGAGCCCTGCCCCTGAAGGTGGGTGGTGCGTTCCACTCGCCGCTCATGCAGCCCGCCAAGGACGAACTGCAGGCTGCCATCGAGCAGACCGAAATCAAGGCACCCAAGTGTCCCGTCTATCAGAATGTTGACGGCAAACCGCATACCGACCCCGCCGAAATCAAGCAAAACCTCATTGCTCAGCTCACCAGCTCGGTGCGTTGGACGCAATGTGTTCAGAACATGATTGCCGACGGTGCCGACGAGTTCACCGAGTGCGGCCCGGGCAAGGCCCTGCAAGGCATGATTGTGAAAATTGACAGAAACGTTACCGTTTCTGGCCTTTGAACTTTGAGCATTGAACATTGAACTTTATGATATGCTGAAGCAAAAAGAAGTTGATAACGATATTTATGAGATTTCTCGTTCCTTCGCCATTCGGATAGTCAATATGTACAAATATCTGAAGGAAGTAAAGAGTGAGTTCATTATGTCGAAACAGGCTTTTCGCTCTGGAACAAGTATTGGAGCAAATGTTTATGAAGGAAAGAATGCTCAAAGCCGACCGGATTTTACAACCAAAATGAATATCGCCCTGAAAGAAGCTACCGAAACAGGTTATTGGCTTGATTTGTTACATGAAACCGGTTATTTGGACGACGAAACGTTCCAATCAATAGCTGATGACTGCAGCAAAATCATTGCTGTATTGACTAAAATAGTAAAAGCAACGAAATCATAAATTAAAGCTAATCATAAAGTTCAATGTTCAAAGTTCAAAGTTCAAAGAAAATCATAGTTTATCAGATTTTTACGCGTTTGTTTGGCAACCGCAATGACACTTGCAAGCCAAACGGTACTGTCGAGCAGAACGGCTGCGGAAAGATGAACGACATTGACGCAAAAGTGCTGCGGCAGATTCGCGCCATGGGCGTTAGCCATGTGTGGTTTACGGGTATTATCCGCCACGCCACGCAGACTGACTATTCCAAGCATGGTATTCCTCGCCAGCATCCCGACGTGGTGAAGGGCAAGGCAGGTTCGCCTTACGCCATCACCGACTACTACGACGTGGATCCCGACTTGGCCGTCGATGTGGATCACCGCATGGAGGAGTTCGAACAGCTTGTAGAGCGCACCCACAAGGCCGGCATGAAGGTCATCATCGACTTTGTGCCCAACCATGTGGCCCGCGAGTACCACAGCGTCTGCAAACCCGCCGGTGTAAAAGACCTGGGCGAGGGCGACGACGTGAACATGCACTTCTCCACGCGCAACAACTTTTACTATTGCTGGGGGCAGCCGCTCAACCTTTCTAACATTGAACATGGAACTTTGAACTTTGAACTTTCTGATATGCCAACAGAGCAGGAAGACTCAAATCATAAAGTTCAAAGTTCACAGTTCAATGTTCAATGTGCAAATCATAAAGTTCAAAGTTCACAGTTCAATGTTCAATGTGCAAATCATAAAGTTCAAAGTTCAAAGTTCAAAGTTCAAAGATACGAAGAGTCGCCGGCCAAGGCCACAGGCAACGATGTGTTCTCCGCTTCGCCTTCGCAGAACGACTGGTACGAGACGGTGAAGCTGAACTATGGCATCGACTATTGCGATGCGGGCGGACGCTCGGAGCACTTCGACCCCATCCCCAACACATGGGGAAAGATGACCGACATTCTGCTTTTCTGGGCGGCCAAGGGCATCGACGGTTTCCGCTGCGACATGGCCGAGATGGTGCCAGCCGCATTCTGGGCGTGGGCCACCGACAAGGTGAAGTTTCGTTATCCCGACAAACTGTTCATCGGCGAAGTGTATGACCCCAACCAATATCGCAACTACATCGGTGCGGGCTTCGACTATCTGTACGACAAGGTGGGCATGTACGACTGCGTTCGCGACGTCATCTGCCACCGCCGCCGTGCCGCCGACATCACTGCCCAGTGGCAGCAGACCGACGACATACGCCGCCACATGCTCTACTTCCTTGAGAACCACGACGAGCAGCGCATTGCCAGCCGGTTCTTTGCCGGCAATGGCCAAAGCGGCATACCTGGTTTGCTGGTCAGTGCGCTCTTCGGCCAGAATCCCTTCATGCTCTATGCCGGCCAGGAACTGGGCGAGCCGGGCATGGATGCCGAGGGCTTCAGCGGCTGCGACGGGCGCACCACCATCTTCGACTATTGGAGCCTCGCCACGCTGCGTCACGCCTACTACGACCGTCGCCGAATGACGAAAGAGGAGCGCGCCTTGGAGCATATATATAATAAGGTGTTGCGCATTGCCGCCGACGAGCGCGCCATTGCCGAGGGACAAACCTTCGACCTGATGTATGCCAATGAGCAGCTTGCCGACCGTCAGTTCGCCTTCCTCCGCCGTGCTGCCGACGAACTGCTTGTCATCGTGGCCAACTTCGACGGCCAGCCCGTCAGCACCTCGCTCGTCGTTCCCCGCCATGCCTTCGATTTCCTGGGTATTCCGCAAACCGAGGCCACGGCCACCGACCTGCTCACGGGCAACGAGCACAAGCTGCTGCTCTACGCCGACACGCCCATTGCCATCAATGTGCCTGCCAACGGCGGTGTTGTGTTGAAAGTGGTTTTCAAATAAAACAGAGAAAAACCAGAAAAACAGAGTAAAACAAATAAATCAACAGAAAAACGAATGGAAAAGAATAGAAAGGATTGAAAGAATAGAAAGAATAGAAGGATGAGATAAGACTGTTTTTTTCCTGTTTTTCTTGTTTTTCCCTGTTTTTCTGACAAAGCATATCATAAAGTTCAAAGCTCAAAGTTCAAAGTTCAAAGTTCAAAGAATAATATGGACCTCAACGACCACAACAAAGACGAGTTTCCCCCCGCCCACACCGCCGAGCATCTGCTCAACCAGCTGATGATGCGCATGTTCGGATGCGAGCGCTCCAACAACGCCCACATCGAGCGCAAGAAGAGCAAGATTACCTACATACTCGACCACAAACCCGACCGCAAGGAGGAGCGCGCCATTGAGCGCCAGATGAACGAGCTCATCGACGAGGACATGCCCGTCACGTTCGAATTTGTCAGCCGCGCCGAGCTCGAGGGCATCATCATGGACGCTGAGCCCGATTCGCCCGACAGCCGCATTTCGCTCGACCGTCTGCCCGACGACGCGAGCGACACCATACGCTTGGTGCGCATCGGCGACTACGACGTGTGCCCTTGCATCGGCAAGCATGTGCGCTCCACGGCGCAGATCGGCCGTTTCGAAATGCTCGGCACCAACTGGGAGAACGACCGCATGGCATTCCGCATTCGCTACAAAATTGTGTGATTGAGAGCTTTTTTTGCCATATTGCATGGCGGTTTCAGAATATTTGCTTATCTTTGCCCTTGAATAAACATCTGAGGGCATGAAAAACAGTGTATGTATATTTTATAAAACACCTTTTAACACAAAATGTTTGGGCATTCCAAGTTTTTGTGTAAAAACACACGCACACACACATTCTTCTTTAGGTTCTTTCACATGGGTAAATGCAGGGCCGGCGCTACGGAGCGTCGGACGAATCTTTGTGCCCCGTACCCATGCTACGGAAGCGTCGGTTCCTACTGTATCCATTTTTTATTCACTAATACAAATACCACTATGAAAAAACAATTACTATTCATTCTGATTGCGCTCCTCAGCATAGCCACGGGTGTATGGGCTGACGAAGTGAAGGTGGCAGGTACGAAGGTTGACCTCAATAAGACGGGCTATGTCAATTGTGACAGCAAAAAGCTGAAGTCGGGAACGGTCTATTTCGATGCCAGCAAAAGGGAACTGACGCTGAATTCCGTCGAAATCGAAATGACGGGCAGCGACAACCGCGCTCTTTATGTCAACAATTTTAAACTCACTGTAAAGTTTGTAGGTTCAAACCGCCTTTATTCCAAGGACTCGAATGCGATCTATGGCAACGGGTGCGAGCTTACTCTTGTTGGCGATGGTAACGGTAAGACAAATTATTTGGAGAGTGTGGACAAAGAAACCATCTATCTTAAAAACTGCCCTACTACGATTTCTGGTACTTTTGACATCGAAGCCACAAATAGCTACGGTATTAATACAAACAACTCCGTTAGCAGCTCATTGTACATACAATACGCCAACATCAAGTGTTATGGCAAAAAGCGCAGCGTTAAGGAACTGAATTTTTTGTCAGTCTTGGACGAATGTACCCTGACATTTTCACAAGGTTCTTCCGGAAACACTTTCGAAAAACTCGGTAGCATAAAACTTTATGGCAAGGCAGACATCACCTATCCTGAGAATGTGTATTTCGATGCAGGCAAAATGACGCTCTGTTCGCTGCTCCATCCCGACGGGGTTGGCGGAACTATACAGTTCAAGCCGCAGGCCCCGTCAATCAAAAACGACTCCAAGGTTTTTCCTGACGCGAAATTCCGGGAGGCGCTGAAACAATTTGACACGGAGGCTTCGAATAGCAACCTAGACGGTTATCTGAGCACATTGGAGAGGTATGAGATAAAAGATCTTACTATGAGAAATAAAGGTATTACCTCACTTACGGGTGTCAGTTATTTGTATAATCTGCGCTCGCTCTGTTGTGAGACAAATGCGTTGTCAAGTCTTGATTTGTCAAAAAACGGGAAACTAACTGCACTCACTTGTACAAATTGCGACCTTACTTCCCTGAAAGTATCATCTACTAACGTGGACTTAGAAGTTATTTATTGTTATGACAACAAACTTCGCGGGCAGAAAATGAAGGACTTTATCGCCAGTCTTCCAAATGTAAAAGAATCGTATTCTGGCTGGGGTATTCTGTGTGTTTACGACTATGACAGTGATTCTGAACAGAATGCAATAGAATATGCAGATGTCTTAGTAGCGCAGAATAAAGGATATAAAGTCTATGCACGTAAAAACGGAAGTCTTATTGAATGCAATAGTGCCCTGGGCTCAAACGGCTTAGCTATTGATAGCAGTCACTTCCCCGACGACAAGTTCCGCAAGGTAGTGAAGAACTATGATATCGACGGCAGCAACTCGCTTACCGACGACGAAATAGCAAAAATCACAGACCTTGACCTGTACAATAAGTCTATCTACAAGCTCGATGGCATAGAGTATCTTACAGAACTGAAGACTATCGACTGCAGATTAAACAATCTGACATCGATTGACCTTTCAGGCAACAATAAACTCCAGAAACTTGACTGCTCTTCTCAGCGCGATGCTTTGAAGACACTGATACTGCCTGCGTCGATACAAACTTTGAACTGTAGTGACAATTCGAGTCTCGGAACACTTAACCTTTCGGCTTGTATCAACCTGCAGGAACTGCGCTGCCATGACTGCGGCCTCACCTCGCTACTCGTGGCTCCCGGAGCCTATGGTCTGAGGACTATTTACTGCTATAACAATAAACTGCGCGGAGTGGCGATGCAGAATTTCTTTGTCAGTCTTCCCAATTACCTCGCAGTTTACAGTATGATACTCGGTAATGTGTACATAGTCAACAACGATTCCGGTAAAGAGCAGAATGAACTGACAGCCGACTGGTTCAGTTCTTTCTTTTCAATGGGATGGTACGCCTGGGGCTTCATAAACTCCAACTGGTATCAGCTGCCTACTTATTTCACTCTCCTCGCGACAAGCGGCATTTCCAACAGCGTGACCATCGAACCTGTTGACACTGATCCCTATTACTCTATCGACGGCAAACGCATCGACGGCAAGCCCGCGCAGAAGGGTGTGTATATTTATCAGGGAAAGAAAATCGTGGTGAAATAAGCGCTTACGACATAGAGTTTTTTTAGACAGAGAGACAAAGAGAAGAAACAATATACAGTTGTAAATCCTTCTCTTTGCCTCTTTGTTATAATCCATTTTTTTGTCTCTTTGTCTCTATGTCAGATAATACTCTCTGTCAGATAAAAACAAATCCGCCCGTCATACCGAATGGGGTATGGCGGGCGGATGTTGTTTTGGGGGAGTGAGTTGGTCTGCGTCCAAAAGGTGGAGCGTAGGCTCACTTTGTTTCCTGTTCCTCTTTCATGTCGATGAACTGTCTCTTGCTGTCGTAGAATTCGTATTGCAAGAAAGCCATCTTCTGCGAGGCAATCACATGTACTCCCAGTCCGTATTTCATCTGCCACTTGCGCTTGAGGCTCACCAGGCCCTGGTTGATGTAGGCAGCTACGTAGGGATGAACGTGCAGATAGAATTTCTTTACTCCAATCTTGTTGACCAGCTGGTCAATCTTACGTTCTAGTTGGTCGGTGAAAAGGATGCTCGATTTGATGGTTCCTTTTCCGAAACAGGTGGGGCAGGTCTCTTCGACGTTGACGTCCATGGCGGGACGCACACGTTGGCGGGTGATCTGCATCAGTCCGAACTTCGATAGCGGCAGGATGTTGTGGCGGGCGCGGTCTTTCTGCATGTTCTTGCACATGCGCTCGTAGAGCTGCTGGCGGTCTTCGGCGAGGTTCATGTCGATGAAGTCAACGATGATGATTCCTCCCATGTCGCGCAGTCGCAGCTGTCGTGCCAGCTCGTCGGCGGCTCCAAGGTTGACGTCGAGAGCGTTGGCCTCTTGTCCGTTCACACCGCGTGCGCGGTTTCCGCTGTTCACGTCCACCACGTGCATGGCCTCGGTGTGTTCGATGATGAGATAGGCGCCATGCTTGTAGTTGACGGTTTTTCCGAAGCTCGACTTGATCTGCTTGGTGATGTTAAAGTTGTCAAAGATGGGCACATTGCCTTTGTACAGCTTGACGATGTCCGCCTTTTCAGGGGCTATGAGTGAGACATACTCCTTCACCTCTTGGAACACCTGCTCGTCGTTGACGTAAATGTTCTCGTACGTTGGGTTGAACAAGTCGCGCAACAAGGCAACGGCGCGGCTTGTTTCCTCGAAGACGAGCTGGGGTCGCTTGGTGGTTTTCTGTACTTTTGCAATGGCGTCCTCCCAACGCTTCAGCAGGACTTTCAGTTCGGAGTCGAGTTCGGCCACCCTTTTTCCCTCGGCCACCGTGCGCACGATGACGCCGAAGTTCTTGGGCTTGATGCTCTGTATGAGCTGTTTGAGTCGGGCCCGCTCCTCGCCGCTTTTGATTTTCGAAGAGACAGAAACTTTATCGTTGAATGGAACAAGCACCAGGAATCGGCCTGCAAAGGACAGTTCGCCCGTCAGTCTCGGTCCCTTGGTGGATATGGGTTCTTTGACGATTTGCACCAGCACCTCCTGATCCTTCTGCAATGTTGTTGCGATGGTTCCGTCTTTTTTCAGGTCGGGCAGGCGTGATGCCTTTGAGAAGGGATAAAGTTTTTTTCTGTCGCTCTGTACCTGTTTGAGATACTTCTCGTAAGAGTTGAACTGGTTTCCTAAGTCAAGATAATGGAGAAAAGCGTCGCGTTCGAAACCTACATCTACGAAACTGGCGTTGAGTCCGGGCATCAGTTTTTTCACCTTTGCCACATAGATGTTTCCCACGGAGAACGATGCCGAGCGAGGCTCCGTCTGATACTCTACCAGATTTTTGTCTTCCAGAAGGGCAATCGAAATCTCTTTCTCGTGGACATCAATTACTACTTCGCTAGTCATTTTCTCTCTTTTGATGTCTTGTTTTAGGGAGTTGTCGGTGGGTGGCGCCATGTTCTGACAGCCACCTCACACATACGCATAAGAGCAAGTGGTTACTTGCTCTTATGTCTGTTCTTTCTCAGTCTTTTTTTACGCTTGTGTGTAGCCATCTTGTGGCCCTTTTTCTTTTTTCCGTTTGGCATAGCCTTAAAATGTTTAAATGGTTTATATTAATGTGTGAATTCTTGTCGTTGTTGTCTGCCGTGCGTCATGAGCGGCCTTTCTTCTTATTCGCCTTTCATTTTTGCTACGAAGCTCTTTGCGGGCTTGAAGCTGGGGAAGTCGTGCGCCTCGATGACGATGGTGGTGTTCTTCGAGATGTTGCGGGCGGTTTTTTCAGCTCTGTGCTTAACAACAAAACTTCCGAATCCTCTCAGATACACGTTGTCTTTGTTCAACATGCTGTTTTTGATGCTCTCCATGAAAGCTTCCACTGTGGCCGACACGTCTTTTTTGGCAATGCCTGTCGATTCGGCAATTTCATTGATAATATCTGCTTTAGTCATTGTTCTAAAATGGTTATTATTAGTGTACTTGTTAATTTCGGAGTGCAAAGATACGAGTTTTTGGCGTGATACGGAAATTTATTTGTGTTTTTTTTGAAAAATAGTGCAAATTAGGGAGTTATCCAGTTACAAATACCTTTCAAAGAGCAGTTCTACGAGCCTTGGGAGCGCGTAGTTGTCGAGTTTTTGCTCGTCCGTCCACAGGTAGCCTTCAGGCAGTTGGGGGCGGCTGTTCAGGTTGGCCACGTAGAAGTCGGCCGTGAGCACTTGGTGGGTCAGCACGTGGCGCACCCCCTGTCGTCGCAGGCTCACTTGGCCGTCGAGTGTCGGCATTGGTCCGTCCTCTACGAGCAGCGGTTCCCAAAGCCCCTGCCAGATGTCACCTTCGCCGCGTCGGTGGAGGGCAGTCTGTCCCTCGTGGCGCAGATAAATATAGATAAGGTGGCGTTGTTTTGGGGTGAGTCTCTTTTTTTTGGCGGGCAGCTGGTCGATGGTTGCGGTGCTCAGCGCTTCGCAGCTGCCGCTGAGCGGGCATTCGCCACATCGCGGCGACTGCGGGGTACACACCGTGGCTCCGAAGTCCATCATGCCTTGGTTGAAGGTGCCCGCCTGTCCTTTGGGCAGCAGGCTTTCTGCCAGGGCGGCAAATGTTTTTTTGCCCAGGGTGGTGTCGATGGGGGTGTCGATGGCGAAGTGGCGCGCCAGCACCCTATAGACGTTGCCATCGACTGCCGCTGCGTCCAGCCCGAAGGCTATCGAGCCGATGGCCGCCGCCGTATAGTCGCCCACGCCCTTGAGTGCGCGGATGGCCTCGAGCGTGTCGGGGAAGTGGCCGAGGGCTTTTATCTGCTGGGCGGCCTTGTGCAGGTTTCGTGCGCGGCTGTAGTAGCCCAGCCCCTGCCAGCAGCGCAGCACCTCGTCCTCGGTGGCGTCGGCCAGCAGCTCCACGTGCGGCCAGCGCAACATGAAGCGCATCCAGTAGTCAGTTCCCTGCTGGATGCGTGTCTGTTGCAAAATCACCTCGCTAAGCCAGATGGCATAGGGGTCTTTGGTTTCGCGCCAAGGCAACTGCCTTCCGTTGAGCGCGTACCATTTCAGAATGGCGTTGACGAATGGCTGCACTTCGTTGTTAGAATATATGGTGTTATCAGGAACGTGCGCGTTCCCGTTACATGGGCAAAGTTACTCGTTTTTTGCCGATAAAGTATAAGAAGAAAGGCGTTTAACAAAAATTTATCTTTACATATTGGCATGGATGAATTCTCTGCTGCGTTTCCCGTGTAACGATGGTCAACTTCATGAGCCAAAGAAACGCTAGAAAGCTTACTCGAAAAAATATCCCGATTATTATTTGAGTATTGGGATTTTTTTATATCTTTGCCACGTGATACCATAAAGTGTAGAACTACGATGCCTAAAATACTGCTGTATATCACCGCAAAGATTATCTGGCAGTTCCTTTTCTGGAATACAGATTATTACGAGAATCGTGCTCATGTGCATGTTGGTAAACGCGGAACAGAGCATCTCTGTAAGATATGGTTGGAACCTGTGGTAGAGTTGGATTGTCAGGGCGATTTGACAGACTCTCAGGCAAAGGAAGTCCTGGCTATTGCCAATGAATATCGAGAAAAACTGTTGCACCAATGGAGCCTTTTCAAGCAAGGAAAGCGTGTAAAGATGATAACGGTGAAGAAAAATAAAAAGAAATAAGCGATGTACAAAAAAGAAGGATACTGGGACGTTAAGCCTAAGATAAAACGTCTATCTTTCCCTAAGCGTGGAAAGTTTCAGGTGGACTTACAGGACGGTCGTTCTGTAATGATGCCAATATCAGCATTCCCATCGCTGAAGAAGGTGCCTGTGAAAGAACGCGAAAATTGGTATTTGATAGGCGGTGGTGTCACATGGGATACCTGCTCCGAAGTCATTCACATTGAGCAGATTCTGGGCAATTATCAGAACTATGCCCATGAGAATTCTTAATAATATAATGTTGAACCTTTTAAAAACAGAAATGCCTATGGGCTAAGATAAATAGATTGGACATATAGGATGAACATCCACTTTTAGATTCTTGTCTCCCAAATATCGCCAAATATAAGAGACTATCAAGAACCAGAAGTAGATAGTTCACGCCGTCTGGCGTGGGCATTTACTCGTTTAGATAGTTAGGCGTTTGGCGACGCTTGGGAGACGTAGACGAAGTAAGTAGTCCACGTCTTTTTTTGTGCTCTTTTTTAGCAATCACCTGAATATTTTACGAATATGGAAATAACAGTAAGTATTATTGCGTCAGTTGCAGCAATCATAACGGCTCTGATTTCTGCAAGTGCCTATATAAGAGGCAAGCGCGAAGAAGCCCGTGAGAAAGCAAAAGCCCAAAGAGATAGTATCCGCAAACGGTTGGCTCTGAATGTCATCGGATATTTCTGTGAGGAAAGTCTCTTTGCCGAGGAATTGGCTAATTACACTAATGAAACTCCAAAGCAAGTGAAGGAGCGCTTACGTAAAAAAGCCGAGAGACACGATGATAACAAGGAGCAATTCTATCCAAGCATGACAGCTAAAGAAGCAAGTCGCTTTATTATAGAATAATTATCAGTATAACTATAAAAAACAAACAACAATGAAAACAAGATTTTTATTTCTGGCAGCAATGCTGCTGATGAGTGCAAACATTTTTGCGCAAAACATCGTTAAGGGCGACGTGAATGAAGACGGAAACGTCGATGTTGCAGACGTTGTCGCTGTAATTTCCATTATGCAGCAAGGAGGTGGAGTGGCAATACTTCCATCAAGTGTTGAATTTGATAAAAGCGAATATGATGTAGGTATTGACAAAGAATTAAAACTAAAAGCAACAGTCTTGCCATCATACGCGACCGACAAGTCGTTGACATGGACTTCATCTAATCCAGGCGTTGCAACCGTGTCACAAGATGGTGTCGTCAAGGGTATTGCGGAAGGTTCAACCACAATAACTGTCTCTACAGCAAACGGCATTCAATCTACCTGTATAGTTAATGTAAGTACGGTAATATATTATTGGTATGCTGGATGGACAATACCAACAGCAGAAAATATTTCAACAATTATAAATGAAGAATATCCAACAAGAAGTACTGATCCAACATTGCATAAAGCAGGTGGTTCATCAACAACAAATACAGGATATTCTTTAAGCAATCCATTTGGTGGCATGAGTGGAACTAATCAAAATAGATATAATGCAAATGCAAAAGTTGTATATTATGTTGTTGTTCCTGTTGGAATGTCATTACATGATCCAGAAGATGGTTCATCTATAATGCCAGCATTTACAAAATATGGTGAATTTGAAAATCATATAATTTATGCATATAAAGGAACATCAAGAAATATAAATAATATTTATATATATTAATGAATAGTATATTCAACTGCTGTTAACGCGTCTTGATAAAACAATAAGAATATGAATAAAAGAATAAGAAATATTATCATTGTCCTGACAGCATTAGCAGGAAATGCTAATGCTCAGACGCTGTCTGTGCAGTCAATAGAGGCAGAGACGGAATCGCAGGCAAATATCGTTGTGAGTATCAGCGGTGTGAAGGCAAACACCACTGCCTTGCAATTTAATCTTACAATGCCAGACGATGTAACGCTCAACGAAACTGGAATCTCTACGGGAAAAGCAGCAAGCAACCATGGTTACGAGGTGCGCAGCTTGGATAGCGGCGAACGCCTTATCGTGGTTTTCGACATGAATTTGAGAACCATTAAGAACGGCGAGCTGCTCATTCTTCCTGTTACTCTCGGAACAGCAGAAGGTACATTCAGCGGGTCTCTAAGTACAGTACGCTTTTCTGGTACGGATGCTGTAAGCAAGGAAGGAAACGGGACTTCGTTCTCCATAACGGCGAAACAACTCGAGCAACCTGTTACCATTACGGCCGACAACCTGACAATGACCTACGGCGACAACGTTCCAAAGCTGACCTACAAGAGCGAGGGAGCAGAACTGAAAGGAACACCAAAGCTATCGACTACCGCCACGAAGACCTCACCCGTAGGAACCTATCCCATCACAGTGACAAAGGGAACGGTAACGAACGAACAGGTGACCTATGTTGCCGGTACGCTAACCATTACGAAGGCTCCGCTGACGGTTGGAGTGAAGAACGAGACAATCACCGAGGGCGATGCCATCCCTGCGTTCACGCTGACATACGATGGATTCCGCAACAGCGACACGGAGGCAACGGCATTCACCAAGAAACCCACGGCAAAGACTACGGCCACAAAGACCTCACCCGCAGGAACTTATCCCATCACGGTGAGTGGCGGCGAGGCCAAGAACTATGCGCTGACTTATGGACAAGGCACACTGACCATTGAGAAAAAAGTAATAGACGGCGTAAGCAGCGTAAAGGCCGATGAGCAGTCGAACGCCGCGATTTACAATCTGGCCGGCCAGAAAGTGGATGCCTCGTACAAAGGCATTGTGATTATCAACGGCAAAAAGGTTGTTAAGTAATCTTTCGTTGAAGAATCAGTGAAGATAAGAAAATCGGGTGCTCTCCTAAGTGGGGAACACCCGATTTTTATGGTAAATAAAAATCACGTTTTCTTTTTCTTATTTCATCTTTTCTTCGTACCTTTGCAGCATCCAAGTAGGAGGTCACGTGGCCCACGTGACAGAAGCGTGGTTGCGACGTGAGCCACGTCGCCTCCTGCAACGCGACAACAGCGGCATTGCGACGTGAGCCACGTCGCCTCCTACGGCGCGACAACAGCGGCATTGCGACGTGAGCCACGTCGCCTCCTAAATGGGCTAAGCATGTGCGACATTTTGCTTGATGGAAGAAATACTGATTATACCCGATGTTCACGGGCGGACGTTCTGGAAAGAGGCTGTTGCTGCCAGGGAGTATGAGAAAATCATCTTCTTGGGCGACTATGTCGATCCCTATCCGCAGGAGGGTGTCAATACGGAGGTGGCCTACAATGTGCTGTACGACATCCTCGACTTGAAACGCGCCGCCCCCGAGCGCGTGGTGCTGCTGTGGGGCAATCACGACTTGCATTACTACTCCGACTACTTCCGCCAGTATGCCATGGGCAGCCGTTACGATGCCGACTATGCCGACACGTTCCGCTATCTGTTCGAGACCTATCAGGACTTCTTCCAAATGGCCTTCGAGTGTACAGTCGGGGCCAGGCGCTATCTGCTGACCCATGCCGGTGTGGTGCCGGTTTGGTACGAAGAGTGCAAGGATGTGGTGGGAGAGCTCACCGCCGAGAATCTGAATGCCCTGCCCGGCACCTATCATGGCATGCGAGCGCTGATGCATGTTGGGGCGGTGCGTGGTGGCATTTGGCCGGTGGGTAGTCCTGTGTGGGCCGACGTTTACGAAATGATGGCTTCGGAACCCCTGAAGGGCATCTACCAGATTTTCGGCCACACGCGGCAGCGGCCTGCCAGCCCTAAGATTACCGACCATTGGGCTTGCATCGACTGTCTGCGTCCGTTCATTCTCGACAGCCGGGGGCTGTTCATCGTGAAATAGGAGTGGGAGGTCGGCGCAGCTGACGAACCGTTCTTTTTATTCTAAACAGTGATTTTTTCTTCTAATACGGTGTCTTTCCGCACGCCCATTCATTTCCCAATGCCCAAGTATTCGCAGAAGCGTTCGGGCTGATGGTTCATGACAAGTTGTTCGGGAAATTCGGTTTCCTGCAGCAGGGGCCACAGCCGCGAGTAGTCGGCAATCTGATAGGAGATGTGGGCGTCGCTGCCCAGTATGATGGGCACCTCGTAACGTTTGCACAGACGCAGAATCTCCAGATTGTTGGGTCGAGCCATGGTTTTGTTTCGCGCGGGCGAAAGGGTGTGGTTGTTGATTTCCAACAGCGTGTGGCATTCTTTTGCGGCCAGCACGATGGGCTCGAAGAGCAGTTCGGCGGAGCCGTCGCCCGGATGGCTGATGATGTGGACGTAGGGGTTGCGCACCACGTTGAGCATGGCCTGTGTGTTCTCCTCGCGGGTGCCTCCCCGCCAGCACTGTGCGTGAATGCCCGCAATGCGCACGTCCAGGTAGCGCATGTAGTCGGCCGGCATGTCGAGCGTCCCGTTGGTGTCGAGGATGTTCATTTCGCAGCCCATGAGCAGTCGCAGACTCCCGAATTGGCGCGGCACCACGTGGTTGTTGCGGAAGTAGAGCAGCGGGCAGGTGCCCTCGATGGCCGGGCCGTGCTCGGTAATGCCCAAAATTTGCAGATTTTTTTCGGTGGCAGCCTGGACCATTTCCTGCAAACTGCTGTAAGCGTGGCCCGAGGCCAGGGTGTGGGTGTGGACGTCGAGAAGTATTTCCATGAGGTGTGCGTTTTTTTGTTCAGGGTGCAAAGATAGTTTAAAAACGTTGAAATCTGTCGTTCTTGGCGATTATTTTTTTGCTCGCAGCCCTCATTGTTCATATATTTGTTGTATCTTTGCAGACGCTTACACGACGAAATCGTGGGCGTGGCAAAAAAAGGAAAGACATGAATTTGTCAAAACAAATCAAAGGTTCCATAGCAACAAGGACAGCTTTGCTGGTGCTCATGCTGGTGGCCATTGTGCTGTCAGTGACCGAGGTGTGGCAAATAGTGTATGTGCGCCGCATCGTCTCCAAAGAGATGCACCAGCAGGCCACTTCGTCGCTCGAGGGAGCCGTGAAGGTGATAGACAAGCATGTGTCCACCGTGGAGTCGTCGGTGGTTACGGCGGCTTCGTATGCCAACATGTTTGCACCCCACGAGATGCTTTCCTACACGCTGCTGGAGTCGCTCATCAAGGGCAATGAAGACATTGCCGCCGTGACGCTGCTCTACCGCAACAACTTCTTTCCCGACGAGGGGCGTTACTTCGCGCCCACCATCTCGCGAGACCCCGTGACGAAGAAGTTGAGCACCTACGACATTGGCGGCCCCGACTACCAATTCAACTATTTGGAAACCGACAGCAACTGGGTTTACAGCAACAAACTGGACGGCGGCTACTGGTGTCTGCCATTTGTCGATTCGATGAAGACCAACCGCACGTTCATCACCTACTCGGTGCCGCTGCACGACAAGGTGGGGAGCATCTATGCGGTGTTGTGCGCCGCGGTTGACCTGAACTGGATTCAGGATGTGGTGAAGAGCTCCAAGCCCTATTCGTTCTCGTACGTCACATTGCTGAGCCGCGACGGAAAGTATCTCTGCCACCCCGATTCCAGCTACATTCTGACGAAGTATGCTCTCGACATTGCCCGCGAGACAAACAACGACAAAGAGTTTCGGCTGATGAAGCGCATGCTCGACGGCGAGTCGGGCAACATGGCCTTGGACGCCAAATCCACCCCGCTGCCCGACAGCATGGATTTGGAGGGCGACTTCGTGGTTTACTACGCCCCCATCGACAGGGTGAAATGGGCTATCGCCTTCACCATTCCGAAGGACAAGATTCTTGAAGAGCCCAACATCCTGATGAAAAACATGATTCTGCTGCTGTTGCTGCTTTTGGGCATCATCTCGATCATCATCTACGTCGTCATCAAGTCGCAGCTGAACCCAATGAGGGCTCTGGCCGAATCGACGCGCGACATTGCCCAGGGAAACTTCAACGTGAAGTTGCCCGCCATCAAGACCAACGACGAGATACGCCATTTCCGCGACGTGATAGAGGACATGCAGACCTCGCTGGGCACATACGTCGAAAAGTTGCGCGCCACAACGGCCAGCAAAGCCAGCATGGAGAGCGAACTGAAGGTGGCCAGCAACATACAGAAGTCAATGCTGCCCAAGGTGTTCCCGCCCTTTCCCGAGCGCAACGACTTGGACATCTTCGGACTGCTGAAACCGGCCAAAAGGGTGGGAGGCGACCTGTACGACTTCTATCTGCGCGACGAGAAGCTGGTGTTCTGCATCGGGGATGTGAGCGGCAAGGGGGTGCCCGCCGCGCTGGTGATGGCCGTAACCCGTTCGCTCTTCCGCACACTCTCGACCCGCGAGAGCAACCCTGCGCGCATTGTCATGGGCATCAACGAAGCCATGTGCAACCAGAACTCGTCCAACATGTTTACCACACTCTTCGTGGGAGTGCTCGACCTGCCCACCGGGCGGCTGCACTACTGCAATGCCGGCCACAACCCGCCACTGCTGATTGGACGTGAGGCCCAGCTGCTGCCCGTGGAGTCGAATGTGCCCGTGGGAACCGTGTCGCAGTGGAAGTACTCGTTGCAGAACGTCGAGATCGCTCCGGGCACGGCCATCTTCCTCTATACCGACGGACTGCCCGAAGCCGAGGACAAAGACAACAACCAGCTGGGAGATGAACGGATGATGGAGAAGGCACAGGAGGCCGCCATCCAAATGGGCCATTCAGCCGACGGCCAGGGTGGACATGCAGAAATGCTGGTCAATGTGTTTGCCGACGCTGTCAGGGAGTTTGTGGGCAACGCCACCCCAAGCGACGACCTGACGTTGCTGGCCATCGAATACACCAAGAAGACAAAGGAAACACTCATGCAGCGCAGCATCACACTGCCCAACGACGTGCAGACACTGCCACAGCTGAACGCCTTCGTTGACGAAATCAGCGAGACGCTGCAGCTGGATGCCTCCACCAACATGCAACTCAACCTGGCCATCGAGGAGGCCGTGGTCAACGTCATGAAGTATGCCTATCCGCAAGGCATGACCGGCGAAGTGGACATCGAGGCTCAGGCCGACGACACGAAGTTGATCATCATCATCAGAGACGAAGGGGCGCCATTCGACCCGACGACCATGGGCGATGCCGACGTGACGCTCTCGGCCGAAGACAGACCCATCGGCGGACTCGGCATTTTCATCGTCAGACAGTACATGGACTCCATCAACTATGAGCGGGTGGACAACACCAACGTGCTGACACTGCGCAAGAACCTGGGAAGCCTGCCCAAAGCATGACCGAGAGAACAGAGCATGACCGAGAGAACAGAGCATGACCGAGAGAAACCATCTCGGTGAAGATGAAGATAACAGAAAACAACCAATAAAAAAACCAAATGTTATGAATACAACAATTAAAGAAGAGAATGGCAACTTGATTGCAGTCTTCGAGGGCAGGCTCGACACCGCCGCCGCCTCGCAGACCGAAAAGGATGTGAAGCCGCTTGTGGAGAGCAACGGAATGGACATCGTTCTGGACTGCACCCAGCTGAGTTACATCTCGTCGAGTGGGTTGCGCATCTTCCTGGGCATTCTGAAAGCTGCAAAGCCGCGCGGCAGCCATGTCTATATCACGGGCTTGAGCCAGGATTTGAAGAACGTGTTCGCAATGACAGGCTTCTCCAATCTGTTTGAGTTCAAATAAATGGACTTCACCCTCGACACGCACGCCGAAGAGTTGTTGGTGCAGTATTATGAGCAGATACCGAGGCTCGTAAAACTGCAAGAAACGGCCTACACCCTGTTGGACCAAATCATCCGTCAGCAAGGCATCTACATCACCGCCATTGAGCGCAGACTGAAGTCAGTAGAGTCGCTCAAGGGAAAACTTGAGCTCAAGGGTGGCAAGTATGCTCGTTTGGAGGACATTACCGACTTGGTGGGGCTGCGAGTCATCACGTTCTACACCCACGACGTTGACAAGGTGGCCGCTTTGGTGAACCGTATCTTCGAGGTGGATTGGCAGAACTCAGTCGATAAGCGCAAGTTGCACCAACTGAACAGTTTCGGTTACAACTCGCTCCACTATGTCTGCCGGTTGCCCAAGTCGAAAGTCGATGACCCGCGCATGGCCGACATTCCCTTCGAACTGCAAATGCGTACTGCCTTGCAGCATGCCTGGTCAACCATTGAGCACGACATTGGCTACAAATTCGACATCCAGATACCGCGCGAATACATGCGCCAGTTCAACAGACTGGCCGGTATGCTCGAATTGGTTGACGACGAATTCAGCCGTCTGCGCAATGCCGTGGCCGACTATCGGCGAAGAGTGCAGGGTTTTGTCAAGTCGGCGAAGTTCAACGAGGTGCCATTCTCGTTGAGCACCTATCGCAGTTTTCTCGAACTGAAACCCCTCGAACGGCTCAACCTGCGCATTGCGGCCATCAACCAGGCAGAGCTCTATCCCGCGTCGTTGCTGCCATTCTTTCCACTGCTCGAAAAGTTCGGCATGAACAGTCTGGGCGACGTGCAGCGGTTCATCAGCGACAATTCCGATGATGCCTTCAAACTGGCCACGCTTCAGCTGGCCGTCACCGACCTCGACATTCTCTCGGAAGCCATCGGCATGCAGAATCTCTGTTTCGTCCATGTGATGAAGCAAGGATGGGGCGTTGAAGGCGTGAAGCTGGTTTTCGACACATTGGCTCCCTACGAACCGAGCAACCAACATTTGGCCGAACGGTTGGTGAAACAGGCTGCCGTGCTGCCATTTGCCCAACAGTCAAACTCACAAACAACGCTTGCAGAACATGAGCAACCAACCCATTGATTCCAGCTTGCTCGACCGCGCCATCATGTTTGCCGTCAGAGCACATGCCAACACCGAGCGCAAGGGAAAGGGTTATCCCTACATTGTGCATCCGCTGGAGGCCGTGGCCATCGTGGCCACCATGAGCAACGACCAGGAGCTGCTGGCCGCTGCCGCTCTTCACGACACACTCGAAGACACCGACACCACCGTGGAGCAGCTTCGCCAGGAGTTCGGACAGCGGGTGGCCCAGTTGGTGGAAACCGAGACCGACGGTCATCTTTCTGGCGACAAAACGCAGACATGGCACCAACGCAAACAGGAAAGCATCGACCGACTGGCAGCTGCATCCAAGGACGAACTGATGGTGGCGCTGGGCGACAAACTCTCCAACATGCGAGGCATTGCCAACGACTATGCCGCCTTGGGCGACGAAGTGTGGCAGCGCTTCCACGTGAAGCAAAGGGACGACCACGCCTGGCGCTTTCGCCAGTTGGTAAAGGTGTTTGCTCCTCTTGCCGACACCCCTGCTTATCGGGAGTTCGCACAGCTGGTGGACAGTGTGTTCGGGCGCACCGAGGGGGAAGAGAATCAAAGCTGAAGCATCCATGCTACATGTTATTATTGATGGAGCACAGTTTTCTGAAAAAAGAATAGTAAGATGAAACACTTGGTAAGTTTGTTTCTCCTGTCGTTGAGCCTGTTGCTTGGCACAAGGAGTGGAACAGATTCGATGCCGGTCATGGCGGCCAGCACAGTCGATTCTGCTGAACGGACTGTTTGCCTGACGGTTGACGACGAAAAGAATCATGACCAACGCGACAGACTTACCGACGCTCGTGCTTGCGAAGAAGAAACCTCGAAGGCTGTCCTGACCGACGGGCAGGCTGCCCACCGAATAGCCAGTTCGCGTCCGCAACGCCTTCTTCCCGTCTATCCGGTAAAACCCAACCGCGTTTCGGCGCGGTTGCTGATACAGTTAACCCATTGTAGAACCTTCCAATCTTCGCCTTTCGATGGCAGGGGGCGCACCGAAAGCGCACCCTTCCAGTCGTCCGCCTCTTGTGCCTACTATGTGTTTGCACTGAGGCGAATTCTTTGTTAGGGTTGTCGTTTGTTTTTTGTTTCGGCGGTTCTTTCGCAAAGAGCTGTCCGGCATTCATTCACATTTTTATTCAAAAGACATTTCATAAAAACAAACAAAACCCCAAAAACAAAAAAATGGCAAGTTTTAACAATTTGGAGATGGCTCAGGCCCTCTCCCACGATAGTCGTGTCACCATAAAAAAAGGATTCCTTGGTTTTGGTGCCAAGGTGGTTTATCAACCCACACAGTCGCCCATCCACGTGTTGCTCAGAGAATACAACGCCGACAACGGCGCACGTATGGAGAATCTCATCAATGCACCGGCAGACCGCTTGGAGGCAGAGGTGGAAAAAGGAAAGGACATTCAGGACGCCCAAATAGGCAGCATGCACTTGGAAGCGTGCATCAGCCACGACGGACAGTTCGTGGCTCTGCAGATGTTCCATTTTGTCGATTTCAAGTACAAGCCCGTCACCCCGCTCCGCATTTTTGAAGGAAACGAGGCACAGCTTGTCAGTAGCTTGTTCTAATCTCGGGAACGTGCTCTGAAGGGGCCTTTCTTTCCCGCTTTTATACGAGCAAACACCCTTCCTCATGGTGCAGAACAATCGGTCTGCACTCAGGAGGAAGGGTGTTTTCATGGGTCTTTGGCCCATCAGAAAGTAAAAACTTTGGCGGGAGGAGAGATTTTTCAGGAAAAAAAGTTATCTTTGCATTGTTGTTTACAACAAACTGCACAATTACAAAAACAACATCAAACTGATCTCAGAAATGAAACACATTGTTCTCCTCCTCACTGCCTTTATAGCTGCAACATTCCCAGCTCTGGCACAAACCCAATCGTGGACAGCTGATAATGGCAACGGAACCTACACCAATCCGCTTTTCTACGACGAGTTTTCCGACCCTGACATCCTGCGCGTAGGCGACGATTATTATCTGGCCGGGACTACCATGCACACCGTGCCGGGGCTTGTCATCCTGCATTCGAAGGATTTGGTCAACTGGGAAAACGTCAGTTATTGTTTCGACCGATTCGACTTCAAGGACGATGCCTTCGCGCTGCGCAACCACAAGGAAATCTACGGCCAGGGCATCTGGGCTCCCTGCATACGCTATGCCAACGGGCAGTTTTATGTCTATTCGAACGTCAACGGGAAGGGACTGCAGTGTTACACCAGCAAGGATATTCACGGCCCTTGGAAGCATCACAACATGAAAGGGCGCATCTACGACCTGAGTGTGCTTTTCGACGACGACGGCAAAATTTACGCCATTCATGGATACGGCGAGGTGAAATGCACCGAGTTGAAGGCCGACATGAGTGGCCCCAAGGAGGAGACTGAGCGAGTCATCATTCCTGAAGGCAACGCCGTTGGCGAAGGTCACCACATGTACAAGATAAATGGCATGTACTACCTCATCTCCACCGACTACCGCCCCAACGGACGAACGCTTTGCTCGCGCTCAAAGAGCATTTGGGGACCCTACGAGACCATCACCATCACGGCTGACGAGACTTTCGGCTACCATGCTGCCTCGCTGACCCAGGTGCCCGAAGGCGAACAGTATCGCATCGGCCACGACGGAACGAAGTTTGGCATTCCCGAAGTGGACAAGGATGCTACGGCCTGCACCAACATCCATCAGGGCGGCATTGTGGAAGATCAGAGCGGACAGTGGTGGGCGTTGTTGATGATGGACTTCCATTCCATCGGCCGCACCGTCACGTTGGCCCCCATCACGTGGAAGGACGGTTGGCCCATGCTGGGACTTGAGGGCAATTTGGGGCGCGCACCACGCACGTGGTTCAAGCCCAACATCGAGGCCGGCGGGGTGAAGCCCCATGCGCCCTACGAGCGCAACGAAGATTTCAACGGAAAGACGTTGGGAAGGGTGTGGCAGTGGAACCACAATCCTGACGATTCGAAGTGGAGTCTGACCGGAGGCCGCCTGCGGCTGAAAACCATGCCTGCCGAACAGTTGATGTGGGCCCGCAACACGTTGACCCAGCGCGCCATCGGCCCCACCAGCATCACCACCGTCGAGCTCTATACCAAGGGCATGAAAGACGGCGACGTAGCGGGTTTGGGCAACATCAATGTGCCCTGCTCGTGGATAGGAATTGTGAAAGAAGGAAAGAAAACCACCCTCCGTTGTTTCGAACAAGCCGTCAACGATACGCTCAATCTGCCTGTCTCTCTCGATTTGACGGGTGATAAGATATGGCTCCGCATGGTGGGCGACTTCGACCACGACAAGGCCACCTATTATTTCTCATACGACGGAGAGCAGTTTCAGCCACTAGGACGAGAAATGAAACTCTCTTATCAGCTCATCACCTTCCAGGGTTCGCGCCACGCGCTCTTTGCCTTCAACAAGAACGGCAAACAGGGCGGCTATGCCGAGTTTGACAACTTCACTGTTGAAGAGCCGCAGGCCGACCGCAGCCAGAACATTCCCTTCGGCAAGACCTTCAGGATTGTCAATCTGGCCACAGGCAAACCCATGGTGGCCTTGGAGCATGGCCTGATGTACGATACGGATGCCGCCGACCACTCGCTGCAAACCCAATTCCGTCTGATTGATCGCGGAAAGGGGCGTGTGCTGCTGCAGTGTGCCGACGGCCGCTACGTGTTCGTTTCGGGCTACGGGCTTGCGGGCGACGTTCGTCTGACCAACGACGAGTCGTTGGCCGAGGAGTTCCTGTGGCAGAACTATCTCAACGGCGAGTTCATGCTCATGTCAACGCGCACACACCGCTATGTAGGCAAGAGCCCCACGACAGGAAGTCCTTACTCAATGGATTTCACAGGAGCTGACCCTGCCCGTCGGAACGGAGCTGTGTTTCGCTGGGAGCAGTAGGCGGGAAAAGACCGTATAGGTTGGCGTCTATCATGTCGGTGACAATTTGGAAGTCGTGGGGATTGCTCTCGAATTTCACATTGTCACCGTCAACGATGATGAGGTTGCCCTTATAGCCGCCAATCCACTCTTCGTAGCGTTTGTTGAGACCTTCCAGATAGTCCAGGCGGATGGTCTGCTCGTATTCGCGGCCGCGTTTCTGTATCTGAGCCACGATGTTGGGTATGGACGAGCGGATGTAGATGAGCAAGTCGGGCATCTTCACGAGCGACATCATCAGGTTGAACAAGTCGGTGTAGTTGTCGAAGTCGCGGTCGCTCATCTTTCCCTGCCCGTGAAGGTTGGGCGCAAAGATGCATGCGTCTTCGAAGATGGTGCGGTCCTGGATGATGTACTCCTTGCTGCGCGAAATCTCCACAACCTCCTTGAATCGCTTGTTGAGGAAATAGATTTGCAGATTGAACGACCACCGCTCCATGTCCTCGTAGAAGTCGGCGAGGTAAGGGTTGTTATCTACCGGCTCGAACCTGGGTGTCCAGCCATATCTTTTGGCAAGCATCTTGGTCAGTGTGGTCTTGCCGCATCCGATGTTTCCTGCTACTGCTATGTGCATATTTGTTTATTGTGTTTAGTCTTTAATTTGCTTTTTTCTTCTCACTGCTGGTCGGCAAAGAGGCCGAAGAGTTGGGCGTCTATTCTGTCCACGATACCAGCAAAGTCTTTCTGGTTGTTCAGAAAGTCTATTTTGTCAACCTCAACCACGAGCACCCGCCCTTTGTACTTGTTGAAGATGAAGTCTTCGTAGCGCTGGTTGAGGTTTTCAAGGTATTCCAGTTTGATGCTCTGTTCGTAGTCGCGTCCGCGTTTCTGGATGTTGCCCACCAGGTGCGACAGGCTGGCTCGCAGATAAATCATCAGGTCGGGCAGTCTGACCACCTGCATCATCTGTTCGAACAGCTCCATATAGGTGTTGAAGTCGCGGTCGCTCATGTTGCCCATCGCTTTGTTGGTTGCGGCAAACACATAGACTCCTTCGAAGATGGAACGGTCCTGTACGATGGTCTCCTTGGCGTGTGAAATCTCGATGAGGTCGCGGAAGCGTTGTTTCAGGAAATAGATTTCCAAATTGAACGACCACCGGGCAATGTCCTTGTAGTAGTCGTCCAGATAAGGATTGAAATCGACGGCCTCGAACTGTGGTTTCCATCCGTAGTGCCTTACGAGCAGGTTGGTGAGTGTGGTTTTTCCGCTGCCGATGTTTCCGGCTATGGCTATGTGCATGTTTCTTCTTCAGTTTTTGTTTTGTTCTTGTTTTCCTTGGTGGGGCATTTCAGCGATATTTTGCAAAGTTACAAATTTTCGTTGAATAACGAGGGCTGTCGGAAGTGAAAAATGGATTGTTTTTTGACATTTGTCATGAGAATGCAATTTGTTGATAAATTCGGTTGCCAAAATCTTTGAATATAGGTGGGAATTTATTAACTTTGCAGCAGTTTTTTTCATAACACAGGTATATATAAAATAGGTATGGGTGGCTTTTTTGGAACCATTTCCGTAAAAAACTGCGTGAACGACTTGTTCTATGGCACCGATTACAACTCGCATCTCGGTACTAAGCGTGCAGGCCTCGTCACGTTTGACAAAGAACGCGGTTTTTGCCGTTCTATCCACAGTTTGGAACGCAATTACTTCCGTTCAAGGTTTGAAGATGAACTGGATAACTTCTTTGGCTGTCAAGGCCTGGGTGTCATCAGCGACACCGACCCACAGCCCATCATTGTCAATTCTCACCTGGGTCGTTACGCTGTCGTAACGGTTGCAAAAATCAACAATCTTCCTCAAATCGCTGAAGACCTGATGAATCAGCGCATGCACTTCAGCGAGATGTCGGCCAACAAAATCAATCAGACCGAACTGGTGGCTCTGCTCATCAACATGGGCAACTCGTTTGTCGAAGGCATCAATCTGGTCTATAAGAAGATTGAGGGCTCGTGCTCGATGCTGATTCTCACTGAGGACGGCATCATCGCCGCGCGCGACTTCCTTGGGCGAACTCCCATTGTGGTGGGCAAGAAGGAAGGTGCCTACGCCGTGACCAGCGAGACCACCAGTTTTCCCAATCTGGACTACAAGGTGGTGCGCGACCTCGGACCGGGCGAAATCGTTCGGCTTCATGCCGACCGTATGGATGTGTTGCAGCAGCCCTTCAAGCGCAAGCAGATTTGCTCGTTCCTGTGGGTATATTATGGCTTCCCCTCGAGCGACTACGAGGGCATCAATGTCGAGGCCGTGCGCGAAGCCAACGGAAAAGCCATGGGTGAGCAGGACGACACCGATGTGGACTGTGTCTGCGGCATTCCCGATTCTGGCGTGGGCATGGCGCTCGGCTATGCCGAAGGCCACAAGGTGCCCTACAAGCGGGCCGTGCTGAAATACACGCCCACCTGGCCCCGCAGCTTCACTCCCGGCAACCAAAGCCGCCGCAGCCTGGTGGCAAAGATGAAGCTCATACCCAACAGTGCCATCCTGAAAGGCCAGCGGGTGGCTTTCTGCGACGACTCCATCGTGCGTGGCACTCAACTGCGCGACAATGTGCGCACGTTCTTCGAGTATGGAGCCAAGGAGGTTCACTGCCGCATTTCCTGTCCGCCGCTGGTCTATGGTTGTCCCTACATCGGGTTCACTTCGTCCAAGAGCGACCTGGAACTCATCACTCGCCAGATTATCAAGGACTTTGAGGGAGACGACCACATCAACCTCGACAAATACGCCACCACCGATTCGTCCCAATACACGCGCATGGTGAACGAGATAGCCCGTCGTCTGGGGCTGACCACCCTGAAATTTGCCAAGCTCGAATCGCTTGTCGATTCCATCGGTTTGCCCAAGTGCGACGTGTGTACCCACTGTTTCGATGGCTCAAGCTACTGCCACGAACAGGATGGGCAAGAGTGGTTCTGAGGAATTATGGGATTGTGGCAGTAAGGAGGATAAATAGATAATCAAAGCCTAAAAAAACAATAACATCAAAATGGGAAAAATAGTAATCAACTCATACGATGAGTTTGCAGCCCACTTGGGCGAAGAACTCGGTTGCTCCGACTGGTTGGAAGTCAGCCAGGAGCGTATCAATCTGTTTGCCGATGCCACGCTCGACCACCAGTGGATACACGTCGATACGGAGCGCGCCGCAAAGGAGAGCCCTTATAAGAGTACCATAGCCCACGGCTATCTGACGCTTTCGCTCTTGCCCTACATGTGGAATCAGATCATCCAGGTGAACAACATCAAGATGCTGGTGAA
>ODAJ012191930.1_pt1 | contig 36800 bp, 26 predicted proteins | sample 1539241 | NCBI WGS metagenome assembly ODAJ01 (sample SAMN02144231, study PRJEB22623) | gut metagenome | biome: sheep rumen | host: Ovis aries | place: New Zealand
CCCGCAAGGCTGCGCAGGAGTCCATGGTGCTTCTCAAGAACAATGGCGTCCTGCCGTTGTCCAAGAACCAGCGCATCGCCGTGGTGGGCCAGCTGGCCCAGGATGCTTCCGCGATGGCCGGAACCTGGTCCATGTCCGACCACAATGGCGAAAGCGTCACCCCGTATCAAGGCATTGCCGAAGTCGCAAATGCATCCTATGCCGAAGGAAGTTGGCTCTTCAAGGACAAGGAACTGGAAGAATCCGTGCGCTTTGGCCTCTACAAGATCTTCATGCCGGGCTACCAGGCCCCGGACATTCATACTGTGCCGCAGGAAAGGCTCATCGCTGAGGCGGTCGCCAAGGCTCGCCAGGCCGATGTGGTTGTCGCCTGTGTGGGCGAGATTGCCAATCTCAACGGCGAAGGAGCCTCCCGCACCGACATTTCCATTCCTGACGCCCAGATAGAGCTTCTGAAGGCCCTGAAAGCCACCGGAAAGCCGGTCGTGATGGTCCTTGTGACCGGTCGTCCGATCACGCTGGTATGGGAAGACGAAGCCATGGACGCCATCCTGAATGTCTGGAGCCCCGGTTCCGAAGGCGGGCACGCCATCGCCGATGTCCTCTTCGGCGACGTGAACCCCTCGGCGAAACTCACGACGTCCTTCCCCCGCAACGTGGGCCAGCTGCCGCTGTATTACAACCACAAGAACACCGGCCGTCCTCACCCGGACGATAAGCCGTACCAGAAGTTTGTCAGTTGCTATATCGACGAAATCAACGCGCCGCTCTATCCTTTCGGATACGGGCTCAGCTACACCACCTACGCCTACTCCCCCGTTACCCTGAGTGCTTCGGAGATGCCCATGGACGGTTCCGTGACGGCCTCCGTGACCGTCACCAACACGGGATCCCGTGCCGGTGATGAGATTGTCCAACTCTACATCCACGACATCTACGCCACTTCCACCCGTCCGGTCAAGGAACTCAAAGGCTTCCGGAAAGTGCACCTGGAACCCGGCGCATCGGTCCAGGTCGATTTCACACTCACCAAGGATGACCTGTCCTACTATAATCACGATCTCCAGTGGGTCTGCGAGCCCGGTGATTTCGAGATCATGATCGGTCCTAACAGCCGGGACACGGAGGGAGTGACTGTGCGCGTTACGAAGTAAAACTATCAATTCATGGCACTGGAATTCGGAAAGATGAAACATGGCGAGATCCGCGAGGCAGCGGAGCTCGCGACGCGAGCTTTCGATGACTACGAGTACTTCACGAACTGGTTCCCCGAGAAGGAGGAACGGAGCCGGGTCCAGTTCGCTGTCATCTGGCGGGAATACAAGACCAATTTCGGCGTGGCGACGTATCTGGTCGCCAGGGAGAGTGGAAAACTGGCTGCCGTCGCGCAGCTTAACCAACCCTCCTACCGCAAGCCGTCGGATTTCCGTTATCTCCTTCACGGCTGGCTGAAGGTTTACAAGGCTGGTGACAGGAAACGGATCGATGACTGGCTGGCCATGGATGCAGCCGCAGGAAAGCCCTGTCACGACTACCAGAAGACCGGTGAAGGGATCTGGTATGCCAGTTCCCTGACCGTCGATCCAGCCTTCCAGGGTACAGGAATCGGGACTCGTTTCATCGAGTACTGGGAAGACTATGTGCGTGAGCATGGAGGCAAACAGCTGGTTTTCTTCACCAATTCCAGGAAGAACCTGGACTTCTATCTCAAGCGAGGTTACGAGGTCTTCGACGAGAGGGAGATTGAATACAATGGTAAGACGATGGGCAGCTGGAGCTTAAAGAAGAATCTATAAATGTGACGTTAAAGGTTATCAATGAATCATTTTCGGTTTGCAAGCTGAAGGATTACTCTCAGATAGATCTCAACCATCCTTTCACCTTCACCGGTGCTACCGATGAGGAGTATTCGCTGGTCTGTCCCACCGCAACAGTCCCGTCGGATACGACGAAACGCAGTGACGGCTGGAGGGCATTCCGGATCGAAGGCGTGCTGGATTTCTCATTGATCGGGATCCTCTCGAAGATTTCTGCCGTCCTTGCAGAGAACCGCATCGGCATCTTCGCCATCTCCACATTCAACACGGACTATATCTTGACCAAGGCTGCCGATTTCGGAAAGGCACTTGAATTGCTTTCCGCCGAAGGCTATACAATCAAGCATCAAGTTTAGGATGAAGATTGAGGAAGCCATCGTCTACGTGCTGGCATCATCCAACCGGGGGATGCGGACGGAACAGATTGCGGATACCATCAATGCTAAGGGACTTTTCCGCCGCCAGGCCGTCATCCGGGATATCTTCTCTAACGGCCATACCTGGGCCCTGGTGCTGAAGGAGACCGGGGAACCGGTCGGATGTATGGGCTATTACGCCTTCGGGGAGAGCAACATTGACATCGGCGAGGATGATGCGGAACTGGGTTACTGGATCGCGAGGCCGTACTGGAACCAGGGACTGTGCACCGAGGCGCTCTGTGCGATGGTCTCCTGGTGCTTTGGTGTAAAGGGCTTCCAGGTTTTCTGGAGCGATTTCTTCGTGGACAATCCCGCCTCCGGACGCGTGATGGAGAAATGCGGCTTCCGTGACACCGGGGAGGTCAACTGGTGCAGCCACCTGTACCGGGGTGATGAGCGGCCGGTGAAGGTCATGCGGCTGGATTATGCGCTGGACTGAGAACCGCCTTTGGGCGGTTTTTTGTAAATTTGTACCGCTTAAACCACATGAACGTATGAAGAAAGTCTTGATCATCGCGGGCAGCCCCCGCAAAGACGGCAATTCCGATCTGCTGGCCCGTCAGTTCGCCAAGGGCGCCGAGGAGAGCGGGAACGAGTATCCGATAACGAAATGGAACCTGTATTGAACGCCCACAACAAGGAGGAGTATCCTCCGATGCATACGGCCGAGCACATCCTGAATGCCACGATGGTCCGGATGTTCGGCTGTCCCCGCTCCCGGAACGCCCATATCGAACGCAAGAAATCCAAATGCGACTACCAGCTCCCCTCCTGCCCCACCGACGAGCAGGTATCGGCCATAGAATCGACGGTCAATGAAGTGATATCACGAAATCTGGATGTGACGGTGGAGTTCATGCCCCGGAATGAGGCGGCCGCCATTGTCGATCTGAGCAAACTTCCCGCGGACGTCTCCGAAACGCTCCGGATCGTCCGCGTGGGCGACTACGACGCCTGCGCCTGCGCCGGAGCCCACGTGAGGAACACCTCCGAGATCGGAACGTTCAAGATTCTCAGTCACGACTTCGAGAACGGCCGCTGGCGCGTCCGATGGAAAGTGTAGGGGAACGCCCGGATGTACAAGATATGAGGGATTTTGCGGCAATCGACTTCGAGACGGCCAACGAGTGTCCGAGCAGCGTCTGCAGCGTGGGCGTAGTCGTCGTGCGCGGCGGAGAGATCGTGGACCGGTTCTATAGCCTGATCCATCCCGAGCCGGAGTACTTTCAGTGGTTCTGCCGGCGCGTACACGGGCTGGGGCCCGAGGACACGGAGGACGCCCCCGCCTTCCCTTTCGTCTGGGAAGAGATCGAACCGCTCATCGAGGGGCTGCCGCTGGTCGCCCACAACAGCCCTTTTGATGAAGGTTGTCTCAAGCAGGTGTTCCGCGTCTATCAGATGGACTATCCGGACTACCTGTTTTACGACACACTGGCTGCATCCAGGCGATACTATGGCCGGTCACTCCCCAACCACCAGCTCCAGACCGTCGCCGCAGCCTGCGGCTATGACCTCACGAACCACCATCACGCCCTGGCCGATGCGGAGGCTTGTGCACATATTGCCATGAAACTTCTGGGATAGTTTCTTCATTGCAGAGAAAAACGATGATGCCCTATCGACCTGTTTTATTGAAAAAAAATGTATCTTCGTAGCGGACAACCTTAAAAAACGGACAAAATGAAACTGATGAAACGCATTGCGGTGGGCCTCGCCACCCTGCTCCTTCTCACCTCCTGCAGCATCCTCCAGAAAGCGGCCAGCGCCACCTCCCTAGGCGGCAATACCGGAACGGCCATCTCCGCCATCTACAACGTGCTCAAGGCGGCCGGCGGCATCGACTTGTCCAACCTGACGAACATCATCAACATCGGCAAGATCCTCACTGGCGCCGGCTCCCTGTCGAACGCCACGCAGGCCTTTACCGACGAGTTTTCCACGGCCCTCATCAACGGTTCCAACAACCTGGTGAACAGCGGTAACGTGGCCAAGGTGCTGTCGGGCCTGAAGGCGCTCAACAACATCGACACGTCCGCCTTCAGCGAGTCCGCGACCAAGGCCTATGCGAACGGCACGCAGCAGGTCCCGCAGAATGATGCCAATGTGAATGCGACGGTCAAGGCCCTGACCAGCCTGCTGGGGGCGCTATAGCCGTCTTTCCTGCGGAGGAGCGGGTCTATGCCATAACTACAGGGCCAGGGCCACGCCCAGGGTCCAGTAGTTGAAATCCACGCTGCCCTCGGGGAGCATCCGGGAATTCTTGGGATAGTACTTTCCGAAGATGGTGAGGTTCCCCATTCCGACCAGGCCCACGAAATTGTAGGAGAACTTGTTCAGCGCAAGCTGCTTCTCGCGTTCCCTCGTCTTGTCTCCATCGACACGATAGCGATAGAAGGTATCTCCGACCAGGTTGAAATTGGCCTCGGCGCCTCCGCCGATGCGGAAACGGTTGAGAACGAATTTCGCCAGCACCGGGACGGAAAGGGAGAAAATGGAAATCTGGCTGCGGGGCTTCTCAATGGTCTTGCCCGGAATCACGAAGGGAACCGCCTTGACGATATGGTCGTTCTGGATGAACATGGATTCCTTGGAACCGGTGTAGGACCATTTGCAGTCCAGACCGAATTCCAGACCGAACTCTTCCATGGGATAGAACTTGAAATCCAGGATGTTCAGGAAGAACTCGCCGCTCCCGGCCGGCTTGAACGCATCCGACTGCACGAAGGAATAGCCCCAGCCCCAATGGGACAGACTGTTGATGGAGAGCACATCGTTGCTGGTGGAATAGAGGCTGGATGTGCTCCGCTGCGCAAAGGCGGGCGCGCACATCAGGGCCGCAAGGGCGATCAGAAACAGTTTTTTCATGGTCAACTAATCATTGATTCGTCACAAATATAGTCATTTTTCCCCCGACTTGTCAAAAAAGTCCCGGCAAACGAGGGTTCGCCGGGACTCGAAGACTAGGTCGATCTTCCCTTCTACATCATCGCGATGAGGAAATTCTCGTAGCCGAGCTTCTCGATGAAGTGCAGATACTGGGCTTCCCAGGCCATATGCTCGGCCTCGCCGTCGATCCATTTCAGGATGAGTTTCTGGGTGGGATAGTCATCCGCGAAGGCCTGCGCCAGCTCGCTCAGGTCCTTGACGGCATCCGGTGCGTAATCCGCGATTCGATCTGCTGCTTGGGATCGTCGTAGAACGGGAATTCGATGGTTTTCATCAGTTCCTGCATTTCGCCGACACGCCTTCCTTCAGCCGGTTCTTCTCCAGGATGGCGGGGGTCTCGCCCGGGCAATACAGGAAAGTCTCCGCTTAGTCCCTGCAGACCCTTTGAGCCCTGGACCAGCGTGTGTTTCAAAGAAAATACGTAAATTTGAGCGATGGAATACCTGTCCAAACAAAGATACGACGAGATCGCGGCCGAATTGAAGCACCTGATCCACGAGGTCTACCCCAAGGTGAAGGAAGACCTTGCGGAAGCCAGCGCCCAGGGGGACCGGAGCGACAATGCAGGATACCGCGAGGCGAGGCGGATGCAGGGGAAGACCATCAGCCGGATCCGGTTCCTGCAGAAAGTCCTGGAGCATTCGCGCGTGATCGACCCCGACAGCCTCCCCAAAGACCGGGTCTGCCTGCTGAGCCGGGTTGAATTCACGAACCTCGCGACGAATACCCGGATGCGGTTCGAGATCGTCAGCCCGCACGAGATGGATCTCGAAGCGGGCAAGATTTCGCTGAAATCCCCGATCGGCGCCGCCCTGATGGGCAAGAGGGTCGGCGAAATCGCCGAGGCGCAGGTCCCTTCCGGAATCCTGCGCCTGCGGATCGATAGCATTACGCTGGGCTGAAAAGAGAGCCGTTGATTTCGAGACGGCCAACGAGGGGCTTCCCCTGGTTGCCCACAAAAGTCCTTTCGACGAAGGCTGTCTCAGGCAGGTGTTCCGCGTGTACCGGATGGACTATCCGGACTATGCGTTTTACGACACCCTGGCTGCATCCAGAAGGTACTATGGCCGGTTGCTCCCCAACCACCAGCTACAGACCGTCGCCGCTACCTGCGGCTACGACCTAACCAACCATCACCACGCCCTCGCCGATGCCGAGGCTTGCGCTTACATTGCGATGAAACTGCTTTGATTCCGACAGTCAAAGTTTGTGAATTCCTTCAATAATCCATACATTTGCCGAAACAAGAAAGGGGCTCCATGAAAGCTCTGTCTGATTAATCTGCAACGATGAAAAAGAACGAATCCAATCCTGAAAGCAATCTGCTTATCGACTGCACCTTTATTAAAGACAACAATGACTTGTCGGATTCCCTCGCTTTTTATGGTTGCCGTTTGATTCAGGGTTTCCTGCGTTATGGTCATTACGCTATTCATGTCCTCCTGTGGCGGGATATCGAAGCGCGTCTTGACCATCTTGTTGGAGAGCCGTTCGATAAGATCATACTGGACAAGAAAGAAATACCGGCCAGATATCTAAGATCTTACAACCGGCTTCGCGGCATCCTGCCGCCCGGATTGAAAGATGAATTGAGGCGAAGATCCATTCAGAAAGTGCTCCTGCCAAGCCACTTTAACAGTTTCTTTCATTTTCTCCACCCCTTCACGCAATACACCGTTGTCCACGACCTGTTCTATATCGAGAGAAACCGTGAATCTCGAGGAAAAATGTCCTATCTCAAATGGCGTATTCGTGATAAGTTGTCTCTCAAGTTGTACCGGCATTTGATTACCATTTCAAAGGTGGTCCAGGATGATGTGCGGCATTACGCGGGCAAGAATTCCCGGGTTTTGTATAACAGTCTGGCATTCGACTTCGATATCCCCGAAAAAACCGTGGAGGGCATCAGTGGGAAGCCCTATATCCTCGACGTTAACAGTTTACAGGAACGCAAGAATACGGCGGCATTGATACGGGCCCTGGGCATGTTGAAAGATCGTATTCCTCATGTCTTGTATCTAAAAGTCAAATCGAACCTTTACTTCATGGAAATCCGCCAGCGCCTTGAGCGGCTGGCGTCAGACTATGGCGTAAAAGACCGGGTCATTTTCGACAGCGAATTTCGAACGGAAGGTGAATTGCGATATCTGTACACGCATGCCGACCTGTTCGTATCCCCGTCGCTGTTGGAAGGCTTCGGTTGGACGCCTATCGAGGCCGCCATCCTGAAAACCCCTGTTCTTGTGTCCGACATAGATATCTTCAAGGAAGTTACATGCGGGAAGATTCCTACCTTCGATCCCCGCTCACCGGAAGACCTTGCCGCACACATCCAGGAAATACTGATGAATCCTCCCACCCTGGAAGAGCGGACGGAACTGGCAGATTTCTTCCTGGAGACTTACTCCTTGAAAAAGCAAATCAAACGCCTGGAAGAGATACTGGCGTAAGAGGTGTGCCTTTGACCTTTTTTCATTAGAAATGAAAGCATTCACGATACGGCCGGCTAGGCCGGACGAGGCGGGACTCGTCCTCGAATTCATCCGTAAACTCGCCGTGTATGAAAAGTGCACGGACGATGTCGTCGCGGACGAGGCCACAATCTACCAATCCCTGTTCGTCGAGCGATCTGCAGAGGTAGTCTTTGCCGAGGAGGAAGGAGCGGTCCCTCTTTCGGACTGGACGGTCCAGCGGCTGGACGAACGGGCGCTGAAAGCATTCGCGAAATAACCCTTTGTTGCACCCTATAGCATAGAATCATGGCAAAGACCGACGTCTATCTGGCATCCAAGCCCCGTTATGAAATCCTGGACGGCCTTCGCGGCGTGGCCGCCCTGATGGTGGTCCTGTTCCACATTTTTGAGACCTATTCCAGAGGCCCCGCTTATCAGATCGTGAATCACGGCTACCTGGCGGTGGATTTCTTCTTCGTGCTGAGCGGCTTTGTCGTGGGCTATGCTTATGATGACCGGTGGGACCGGATGTCCACCTGGGGTTTCTTCAAACGGCGTCTCACGCGTCTGCACCCGATGGTCATCGCGGGCACGCTCGTGGGAGCTGCGCTATTCTTCTTTGCGGGAACCGCATTCCCAAAGACTTTGCAGGTGGAAGGCTGGAAATTTGCCCTGTGCCTCGTGATGGGACTCTTCGTAATTCCCTGCGGAAACGGGCTGGATATCCGCGGATGGGGCGAATTGAACTCCTTCAACGGACCGCAGTGGACCTTGACGCTCGAGTATATCGGCAATATCCTGTACGCGTTCATTTTCCGGCACCTCCCCAAGGCCGCGCTGGCCGTCCTGTGCGTCGTGTGCGCCTTCTTGACGCTGGACCTGACCCTGGGTTGGAACGTGTTCGGGCTGCTGGATGCGCCGCATTACAATGTGATCGGTGGCTGGGCGCTGACACCGGACCAGATCTATATCGCCTTCACGCGCCTGCTCTATCCGTTCCTGTGCGGCCTGCTCATTTCCCGGATCCTGCCCGCCCATCGGACCGAAGCCAACCCAAGCGGCTCCCCGATCCATCTGAAGGGCGGTTTCTGGTGGTGCAGCCTGGTCATCGTCGTGCTGCTGGCCATGCCGTGCATCGGCGGGAAGCAAGGCGTCCCTGACGGCCTGTACCAGGCGCTCTGCATCCTGGTGCTGTTCCCGCTCATCGTCCTGACGGGGGCCGGTTCAGTTACCAAGGGCGCCCGGAGCACTGCCGTCTGCCGCTGGCTCGGCAACATCTCTTACCCCATCTACATCACGCACTACCCGCTGATGTACATGCAGATGAACTGGGTCGCCGAGCATCAGGACGCTCCCCTGTGGCAGCATATCGCCGTTTCAGCCGGCATCGTGTTCATGGCCATCGTCGTGGCATACGGTCTCTTCAAGGCCTATGACGAGCCCGTCCGCGAATGGCTCAAGGACCACTGGCTGCACCGGAAGAAGACTGCCTGAGACGTTTGTAGAGCTATTCTGCCGTAACGGACTTCGCGAGGTTACGGGGCATAATCCGGATTTCATTGTCAATTAGTCCACCTCACGTCCTTTCTTTTCGGTCGAATCGGGCGAAGAATTCGTCACGGGCCCGGTTCCAGCCGGGCTCGCGCTCGACATGGTGCCCGCTCAGCGGGAAGCAGATCCAGGCCTTGTCCGTATCCGCCGGAATATTGTTGTAGCCGGCAAAATTGGTGTGCGGAGGGCAAGTGTCGTCCTGCAGGCCGAAGCCCATCAGTACCGGACAGTGGATCCGGTCGGTGAAATTCTTGACATCGACATAGGACAGCGTGCGGTATAGCGCCTCATCGCTGATACCAAGCCGTTTGGCGGCCCCGAGGATTTCATTCCCGGGCCAGCCCGCCACCTGGAAGTAGTCCGGGTAGTCGCTGAGGAAAGGGACGAACGTCGCAATCGCCTTGACGCGCTTGTCCAGGGCGGCGGAAATCAGCGTGAAGGCGCCGCCCTGGCTGCCACCCTCGGCAAAAATCCGCGAGAGGTCGGCTTTCGGCCGGGAGCAGGCCAGGTCGATTCCGCGCACGACATCCAGGAATGCCCCGTGATAATAATAGGTTTCCGGGCTCTCCAGTCCCCGCGTCGTGAAATCGGCCGGTTCCGAGAGGTCGCGGCTGAATCCCTGCCTGCGTGTGCAGAGCCAAATCTTGATGGTCTCGGGGTTGTCGGAAGGATCTTCATACCAGGGGTCGCAGTTATAGCCGAGATAATTGACATACACCGGGTACTTCCCGTCCTTGACGGGTTCCAGGAGGAGAGCTGAAATCGGTTCCCCTCCCCAAGACAGCATATCCACGCGGTATGCCTTGCGTACATCGTTGGAATGCTCCGGCAATTCCGTCAGTTTGTATTGGGGATCCACCTCAGCCAGTTCCTGAAGGCTCCGTTCCCAGAAAGCATCGAAATCATCGGCCTTGTCGGGTGGCGAGACCACCTTTTCGGGGTCGCCGATGCCGATTACGAACCGCTTGAGCGGGTTCTTGCCCAGTGTCGCATCCACCCGGTAGAACCCGTCCGGCAGGTCGAAGGTGAAAGGAACGATGCCGTCCTTCGTTAGCGTCTTTTTCCATTCACCTACCGGCTCACCTTTGTCCGTGGCGAGCTTGACGGACAGTTCCACCGCCTTCTGGCCGAGGTCCTTCACTTCGAAACGCAGGGGCTTGTCCTTCCCGAGAATCCAGTCATTTTCGACCAATGCCTTAGCATACGGGGCGGCCCAGGCAGACGCCGCCTTCCGTGTCCGCCCGCCCGCCAAGGCTGCTTCGGGGACATTGAAACCGCGCATCGCAATATAAGGCTTTCCGGCACAGTCTTCCTTCCGGACCTTGACGGTAACGGTCTTGGATTCGCCCGGCATGAGGAAGAAATAGTTGTCGGAATACAGGACCGGGAGCACGAGGTCGCCGGTCGCAGGATCGACTGCCTTGAGGCGAAGCATCATGGCGGGAACCTTGTCGTCATTGGTCAGGGATACCGTAAACTCGTATCCGTCAGCCGTGGTCTTGCGGGAGACCTTGGTCTTCGGCGTAGTCTGGTCGACGGATCTCAGCGCCTGGAGATTGCCTTCCTCGCGGCCGCGCCAGTAGAAGTTATCCGAAAGCACGCTGCCGTCGGCTCCGGTCAGGCACAGCTTGATGAAATATGCGTCAGACAGGTTTTCCGGGAATTCCAGCGGGAAACAGGCGACGGTCTGGTCTTCCCGGATGTCAAAGGTAGAGTCCTGGGTCCAGACGACCGTGCCGTCCAGATTGACAAGCTGGGCGCTGGCCTTCACTCCCTTTTGGTCGAAAGCGTGGTAGTTCACGACTTCGATATCCTCCCGGATCGGGTTCCATTGGATATGGAGCGGCTCGCAGGCTTTCTTGCTGCCGAAGTAGGCGCCGGTCGGCTCAAAGTAGTAGTCGTACGTCTGCCAGACCATAGACGGCCACGCGGGATGGCTCATCCAAAGGATCATTCCGCGGCGATGCTCGCTGCGGCCCTCGAAGATGGCGCGGTATCCGTCATAGTTGACCCACTGGGCCAGTTCGCTGAATTCCTTGGCATTGACCGGCTCGCCGAACGCCTGGGCGATGATCTGGTTGAAGCTTTCGGCTGCCTGCGCGGACGAGGCGTTCGGCACGCCGCCGAGCGTATAGTCGTGCAGCCCGTACATCGCGTTCGGATGGGCCAGGGTATTGACCGGTTCGATGTGGTCTTCGCCAAAGGCACGCAGGAGGTTTTCGTAGTTCATTACATTGGGCATGCCGCGCTCGCTGTGCATCTTGTCATGCCCGTGGAGATTGAAGTAATCTTTGACGGGGAGCGCCCTGTAAGGACCGCCGCCGCTGACCAGGCCGGCTGCAGAATGCGGAATGTAATACAAGCCAGGGTGCTCGCGCGGTACCATTTCGGCCAGGTAGTCGTTAATCTCTGCCGGTGGATTCCCTTCGTTGCGACCGACGTAAATCCCGATCGAAGGATGGTTGCGCACGCGGCGCACATATTCCGTGGCAATCTCGTTGAACAGGTCGGGATGGTAAGGATTGGGGCCATCGACGGGATTGGCGAGCCAGAAGTCCTGCCAGACCATCACGCCGTGACGGTCGCAGGCCTCGTAGAACTCCTTGTCGCCCGTCATGCCGACCCAGTTGCGGATCATCGTGAAATGCATGTCGGCATGGTAACCCACCGCGATATCATACTCGCGTCCCCGATAGTTGAGCAGCTGCTCGGGGAAGCCCCAGTTGCCTCCGAATCCGATGAAGCGGCGTCCGTTGACATAGACGCTCAGACGATCGCCGGTATACCCGCGGTTCTGTCCACCATGCGGAAGATAGGCTTCCACCCGGAAATCCATCTGACGCACACCAGTCTTGAAGGAGACCTCATCGGAAGTCTTTCTATCACTTTCGAAGGAGAACCTGACGTCGTAGAGGTTCTGTTCGCCATATCCTGCCGGCCACCAGAGTTTGGGATGGTTCAGGTGAAGGGCCGGAACCTCGGTAGGAGAGACTTTTACGAGCTTGCTTTCGCCCGGGGCCAGGTTTTGGGCCAGTTCAAAGGCGACATCGCCGAAAGTGCCCTTGAGCAAGCCGGAAACGGGTTTATCGGCGTGGTTGACCAACGTGACTTCGGCCAGGACATCGGCGGATGTGGTGTCCGGAAGAGGCAGGACGGTCCGGACGAAAGGATCGGCAAGGCTCACCGCGCCTTTGTAGCACAGGTACACGTCGTCCCAAATGCCGATGTCACGGCCGCGGACGGTCGGGATCCAGTCCCAGCCGATGGTCGCGTGCATGGTCGGGTTGTCTGCACCGACGTATCCACCGTTCTGGTCGGTGCTGTAGGCCGTCTGCTCCTTGACCGCCCCGTAATGCTCGTTCTCATGGATGAGGACCGCCAGGTCGTTGCGGCCGTCCTTCAAGATGCCGGTCACATCGAATTCGGCCTCTCGGAATGCCCCCTCGATACGTCCGAGGGAAGTGCCGTTGAGATACACGTCGGCCATCCAGTTGATGCCATCGAAATGCAGATACTGGCGTTCGGAGTCAATGTGGGCATCGAAGGTGTCGCGGTACCAGAACGGGGAACGGAAGTATGAATCCGAAGCGACGAACTGATTGTCCGCATAGTTGGGATCGGGAACGGCGCCGGCATTGACATAGCTTGCCAGGACGGTGCCGGGAACGGTCGCGACCACCCAGGCGGCATCGTCGAACGCGGAGCCGGACAGCGTCTTTCCATCGGCCTGTACCAGCGACGCGCGCTGGAGTTTCCAGGCGCCGCCGGAAAGGTCCTGACGGGCTCCCGTTCGGGCGGGGGCCTTCTTGGGCACCACTATCGCTCCGCCCTGGCCGAATACCTCGAGTTCGGCGAGTTCGAGCGGCTGTCCATTGGCAGAGCCATCGAATGTCGCCTTGACATAGCGTCCTTCTACGGCCTGGGCCAGCTTGATTTCGCTGAAATCGCTCCCGTCGGCCACCTTCGCCACGGACTTCCAGTCCTCAGCGTTATCGGAAACGAATATTTCGCCGGAAGTCGCGGGGTTGAGCCAATGAAAAACCAGTTTGTCAAAAGTAGATTCGAAGCCGAAGTCCACGCTCACCCACTCCCCGTCGGTGCCGGCACTGCGCCAGGCGCTGACGAACTTTGTGCTCGGCAGGACGTCGAGCAGTCTGCCGTCCTTGTAATAATTGACCGTATGCAGCGTCAGGCCGACTCCCTCGGGGAGGTCGAAGTCGAAGCAATACGACCCATAGGCCGCAGGTGCCTTTACATCGATGACGCAGGAAATCGTCCGGTTCACCGTCCTCGGTCCGGCGTTCGTCCAGGGATACGGCATGGCTACCGGAGCCTTCGCTTCAGGTTCCTCATAATCATAGAGGAAAACCACCGGCGACGGGCCTTCCTGGACAGGTGTACGTCCCATATTGTACCGGTAGCCACCGGCTGCCTGAGGCGTGAACAGTTTGGCGGCTCCGGCCTTTCCCAGTTCTGTCCATGCGGAACCGTCGGCGGAACCCAGCAGAGTCAGAGACGCTCCTCCATCCTTTCCCGCAGGAAATGATGCGCTTCCCAGGACTTCAATCCGGTCGGCTTCCACGGACATACCGTGAAAGTCCACCCGTACCTTCGGATCGGCTACGTCGAATGCAATCCGCGAGTCCGGCTTGCCGTCGAACAGCTTCTCGTGGTTGGGCTTGTCGACTGGTTTGCCTCCGTCCGTCAGATCCACGAACGCGACCGGACCGTTCCCGACAATCCCGTCGGTGATGAGCTGCGACGTGAGGTTGTAGTCGTAACTCGAGGATTGGTAGGTCACCCTCCCCAACGCGATGTTGCGGTAGGTACCGTCCCCCTTCACCAGGGAAGGAGCCGCGGATTCATCGGGATTGCCCGGATAGATGCCTATCCCCCTTGTCACGGCGGACTGCTCACGGGAGCAAGCCGCCAGAACGAGGAGGGCGGCAGCTCCGATAAGAATCGAGAAACGCTTCATGGTCAGATCAATTCAATGCGTTTATATCTTTATTTCCTGGGTTCCCGTGTATAGAGTTTGATGCGCAGGACGGTGGGACGCTCTCCCACATACGGGCCGGTCCAATCGGTCTCGTCGCCGTTGAGAACGCGACGCATCACCCAATGGCCATCCGGGTCGAAAGAGCCTTCCTCCACCTTGATGAAATGCCAGGCCTTGCCCTTGTCCTTGCCCTGGGGCAGGAAGGAATAGCGCACATTCTTGCCGAAGGCATAATACTCGTCCGGTCCCAGCTTGACCAGCATGGCATGGCCGGTGGCAGGCAACGGTTCGCCCGTGTCCGGCGCGCCCTGCACATTGCTGCGACGGGCGCGGCCGAAGGTCAGGATGGCCTGCCACTCGCCGAGGTCCAGATACTGCACGGCATGGTCCTCGGGCTCGAAAGCCGTGTAAATCTGTCCGCCGAGCCTCCACTCCATCAGTTTGTCGGCAATCGGGCGGAGCATGGCGTACTCGTCGGCCAAAGGGCCCACGCGCCGGCCGCCGTCCACCCCGAAGGGCGAGAATCCGATGCCGCGGGCGACCACCTCATAGAGGTATTTGGGGTCGGACATGGTCTCGGGCACCATCAGGGCATTGTCCGGACGGGTGTAAAGGTCGATGACCTTCATGTAATTGGCGTCCCCCCGCTGGTAGATGTCCGGAGCGCAGAAGTCTATGCTCGGCGCAGCGGCCTTGTAGATGCAGATGACGTTGTCGGTGGCGCCGCCGCTTTCATACTGGGTGGCGGGTGGATTGCCGAACGGGTCGCGGAGCGCGACATTGACATACATCGGCAGCGGATTGACCTTCTTGCCGGCGGCGGCGACATAGTCGATGTAACGGGCTACGCTCCAGGCGTGGAAGTACTCGTCGGCGCGGTCGCCGAAGACCTGGGCCCAGGTACCCTTGTCAGACTTGGCGCCGAGTTCCTCGAGGATTTCCTTCTTCAGGAGAGCGTCGGGAACCTGGGCGTTGAAGAGCTTGTCGACGGACTTGGAGTAGTCGCGGACGCTGCCCCAGGTGCCGGGCTCGTTCTGGACCTGGACCAGGATGACGGTGTGGCAGGGATCGTATTCCTTGAGATACTCCATGAATTTCGTGAAAGCCCTGGCGTCCTTCTCCATCAGGGCCGTGCAGTGCGGCGAAGGGGAATCGACCGGCTTTCCGTCCTTGCCGACCATGTTGAAATACTTCCTGGAGTCGAGCTTCACCCATTCGGGCACATAATGCGGACTCCCGTTCTTCCAGGTGGCGAACCAGAGGAGGACCAGGCGGACATCATGCGCGCGGGCTTCGTCGATGATGGTCTTGACGGAACTGAAATCGAACTGCCCTTCGACCGGCTCGACCGCTTCCCAATAGATGGGCGTTTCCAGCGTATTGGCATGCATTTCCGCAAGGGTGTCGAACAGTTGCGGATGCATGGCCGGCCAGTTGTTTGAGTTGCCGGACTGGCCGCCGAGCATGAAGAAAGGCTTCCCGTCGACATAGAAGGCATACTGGCCGTCGGCCTGTTTGACAAACTGCGGGATGGGGGTCGCCGGCTGGGCCTGGGCCGTCGCGGCAAGAAGGAGCGCGGCCGCTCCGAGAAGAATCGGGAAATGCTTCATGTTCCAGTCCTATTTGACATTCTTGATATCTTCGAAGAAGAGATAGTGCTTGTCGGCTTTCATGGTCTTGAGCAGCTCGTTCGGGCGGGGCTTGAAGCCTCCCGGGCGCGGGCGGCGCGGCGGCGCATTGCGCCAGGTCAGCACGTAGGAGCACTTGTAGGCGGGAAGGATCTTCTGGAGGTCGAGGCTGAGCGGGCCGCACTCGCTGAGCGCGAAAAGCTTGCCCTTCTCGTCCGCGGTCTCGGAGACGAAGTCCATCGCCTTCTTGATGTTGCGGTTGAATTCTTCGCCCTGGCCGTACCAGTCGATGGAGAGCATGTCGCAGTAGGCATCCCCGGGATAACCGCGCAGATATTCCTCCTTGGAGTACACTTTATCCGTGTTGTACATGAAAAGGATGTTGTGCAGGCCCCTGCCGCGCAGGTAATCCACCGTATAACGGAACAGGGCGGCATACTCCTCGTCATAGCAGCGCTCCCTCCCCCACCAGAAGAAGTTCCCGGAGTGCTCGTGATACGGACGGAAGAGGAACGGGATGAGCTTCCCTTCATCGTCGCGCCAGCTCAGGAAGAAGTTGGCGAGCCGGTCCAGCCAGGTGTTGAACATCGCGTTGTTCGCGCCGCCGGGCAAGACGCTTCGCACGGCATTCAGGCCGTCCGCCGAAAGCATTTTCACTTCCCAAGCCGAGCCGGCACCGTTGGGCTCCTTGATGCCCGGCCACTGGGACGTAATGGGATTCACCAGATGCCAGCTGACGGTCAGGAAGCCGCCTTTCTCGTGGAACCATTTGGCCATCTTGCGGATGTGCGCGAAAGAGACGGAGTCGAGGCTGCGGTTGTGCCCCAGCTCCAGTTCGCCCAGTTCGCAGCCGGCCATGGCCGGATAGTCCCCGGTTTCGGTCTTGGTATCGGAATTCCCTTCCACCTCCCACCAGGTGTAGCCGGTGAGCAGGTCGTCCTGGTGTCCATACATGATGCCTTTCTCCCGGATCTTGGCGAGCCGTTCAAGAAGTTGCCGCGCTTCCGGGGTCGCTTCCGGGTCCGCGCACTGGAAGGCCTGCGCGGAAAGGGTCAGCGCAGCGCCCAAGGCGAAAACTGTCAATAGAATACGTTTCATAGTCTGCTGTGAATTGAAGAAAAAGCGGTCATTCTGCGAAGACACTGACAAAACTCTCGGCCGGCATGAAGACCTCGACCTTTCCGTCGACGACCGGCAGGCACTGCGATTCGGCGTTGGAGCCGGCGTTTGTGACCTGCACGAGAGCGCGGGCGGACGAGGTGGGCAGGCCGGAGATAACGGCCCTGCAGGACGCCGCGTTGTTCACGATGTGGACGGCGCTCTTCCCACGTGCCGTATTGATGAAGGACGCGACATTGATGTTGTCCTTATCGACGGTCGTCGGGATGGCGAAGGAGTCGGCCGGTGTCGATGCCAACTGCTTGAGGTTGAAGAAGCGCTGGGTCGGGCGGAGCGGTCCTTCGGAACCATAGATGCCGTCACCCCAGAGGATGGAATAATCCGAGGTCAGCTGCCACTGCAGGATGCTGAGGGGCTGGCTGATCGCGCAGATACGGGTGTACAGGTTGATTTCGTACAGCGCAAAGGTCGATTCATTGAAGATGCCCGGGTACTGGTGCGCCGCGGCGTCGGTACTCCCCTCGCCAACGATGAGCGGGACATTGATCCGGCGTGAAGCCGCCGCCCATTTGCGCAGGGTCTCGTCGTCACAGCCCCGCCAGGAATGGAAAGAGATGGCGCCGACGTAGCGAAGGGCGGCCGGATCTTCCAGGGTCGGGACGATGAAGTCGAAGGTCGTGGCGTCGGAATTGTCGCCGAGCAGCATCAGGGTCTTCAAGCCCTGGTCGGCCATATACTTGCCGAAGTCCTTGATGAAGTCGCGGTGCTCTTCGGGCGTATGGACGACATTGATGCCCAGGTCGGACTCGTTGAAAGAGAAATAGTCGGGCTCGCAGCCGTACTCTTTCTTCAAGTAGATCAAGTACGAGGCGATGGACTCGAAGATGCGGTCCTGCTCCTCGTGCTTGAGCGAATAGGCGCGGGAGGTGCCGTCGGAGCGGGTCGTCAGGTTGCCGGCCCACATCGGCGGGAACCAGGCGCTGACGATCACGGGCATTCCGACCTGCTTGAGGCGGCGGGCCATCTCGGCGCTCCGTCGGACATGGTCGCCGGGGTTTCCCCCGCCGAAACCGCCACCGAAGCCTTGACGCTGTCCTTCATATCGTTCGGGATGCGTGAACATGTCCCACTGGCCCCAAGGAAATTCCACGCGGCCGAAAGCGACACGCAGGTTCTCGAGGCAGTAGTCGATCACCTCCGGATCCTTCTGGACGTTCTGGATGCGGAAATTGCCGCCGAAACCGGTGAAAAGCCGGCCGGGATGGGCGGCATCCAGGTCGATGTGCGCCGTCTCGTGGTGCTGGACGCCGTAGACCTTCATCACCGCCGCGAAATCGGCCTTGCTCCCTTTTTCGAGTTTGGGCAGGAAGGTGACGTAGAGCACCTTGTCGCCGTTTTCGGTACGGACGAAGGACTTGACGGGCTTGTCGAAGGTCAACACGATGTTGCGCTCCGGTGCGGAGACGGTGATCTTCTTGCCGGAGGCCTTGATCGTGGCGTTGGCATAGTACTTCGGCGTGAAACCCATACAGAAATACGCGCCGCCCTCGCGGGTTTCTTCCGCCACGACACTCCATTTCAAGTTCACCGTGGACAGGTCCGCATCCGTGACCGACTGGGTGAAGGTGACGCCTTTCCGCATGGGCGTGACGGTCGTCTGCGTAAAGCCGTCGCGCTTGTACTGGATGCGGTTCTGCTTCTCGCGGCCGGAGGATTCGATGTCTCCCCCGGGAATGCCGACGCGCACCGAGGACTCGAAGTCGATCAGCTCGCCTTCGCTGCGGACGCCGGTGATGTTGCTCCAGGCCATCACCTCGGTATGGACGGCGGGATGCGCCAGGCGGGCGACGATCTCATAGCCCATCCGGGCATTGTGGTAGGGACAGTTCCAGGTGCTGGCCTTGGGAGACCGCGGGATGGGCTGATAGGCCCCGTCCAACTCCTTGAACCAGCCGCCGTTCTCCGTGTCGATGAAGTGCTTGCGGGTGAAATCCCAGTTCCTGACGGCCGCGTCGAAATACTTCTTCTGCCCGGTGATCTGCCAGGCGTTGATGCATCCGATCACGGTCTCGCATTCGGGCCACCATTGGAAAACCGGGCGGGGGCCCTCCAACTTCATCGCCCCATCGGCATTCAGGCCTTCGGCCAGGGCTATATCGACCATCTCGACGGCCTGCTTGCGGATCTTCGCCACGAGCGCCTCGTCGCCGACGGCCTCGGCAGACTCGCACAGCAGCCAGGAGGTCTCGATGTCATGTCCATAGGAATCGTCGGTATCGACGACGTTCCAGTCGTCGTCACAGTAGAGGATCAGATGCTTGGTGGCCGGATTGTAGAGCTTCGTCTGCAGGATGTCCAGGAGTTCGAGGATGGCGGTTTTCACCTCCGGGTCCGGCCAGGCGAAATACAGGTTGGTGAATCCCTCCATCACGTGGATGTGGGTATTCATTGTCTTGGTCGCCGAGGTCCGTCCGTCGATGCCCTTGGCGTCGGTACGGCTCCAGTTCCGGTCGAAGACCTCGATGTAACCCTTCTTCGCCGCGTCGTGGGAATGCTCCTGCAGCACCCGGAAAATGCCTTGGGCGGCTTCCAGGCTGCCGAGGTCGCCCGTCGCACGGAAATGCTCGGAGAGGCCGTAGATACCGAAGGCGTTGGCGTAGGTCTGCTTGGTGCCATCCTTCATTGCGCCTTCGCTGTCTACGGTCCAGAACACCCCGCCGTATTTCCGGTCGATGAAATGTTGTTTGAAGTAGTCCGCCGCCCGGTCTGCCATCTCCTTATAGGCCGGAAGGCCGTACAGACGGTAAGCGCGGGAGAAGGTCCAGAGGATGCGCGCATTCAGGATGGCGCCCTTGTCGGCCGGGACAGCCTTCCCATCGTTCATCACCGTCCCGTAGAAACCGCCATCAGGGTCCACGGTGTACTTCATCCAGAAAGGAAGGATGCCGTCGACGAGATCTTTTTCGATGCTGCCGGACAGGTCCTCGACCTGGCTCCGCGACTGGGAAAGGGCCGGCAAGACCGGAACCAGCAGCAGGAGCAGGAAAAACAAAAGGCGATAGCGTTTCATCTGTGGGGAGTACTATTGTTTCGGAGTGAGGCGGAATGCGGCGACGTCGTGCGAACCTACGACGACCTGGGCGCTGGCGGGAACCAGTTGTCCCCGATGCTTTCCCTTACCCTTGACGAGCGTCGTGAAGGGTTTCGCAGCCGGATTCCAGATATCCCGGACAGTATAGTTCACGGTAGTGAAGGAAGTGGCGCGGCCGCTGAGACCGTCATTCACTTCCAATGCGGTCCAGTCGACAGGAACGGTCACGGCCGCATCTCCGGTATTGAGGATGCAGAAGGCCCAGTCACCGTCCGAAAGCGGCTTGAACCAATACTGCAGGTCACCCTCCTTCTTCAGGCGCAGGCCCTGGATACCGAGGGGGTCCTGGTCCACGGCGATCATCTCGCGGTTGGTGATGATGGCCAGGGTCTCAGGAGTCATGTTGGTGATATCGTTGCCAAGAATGAGTGGAGCGGCCATCATGCACCAGAGGGTGAAGTGGGCGCGGTCCTCGCTGACACTCATCCCGTTGCCGACCTCGAGCATATCCGGATCGTTCCAGTGCCCGGGCCCGGCATACTGGCGCAGGGGTTCGTTCATCTCGACGATTTCCATGACGCCCAGTGCCTTCCAAAGGGGCCGGCCGTCCGGGCCGTGTCGAAGGGGAATGGGCATGAAGCTGATGCCGATGTCACCCGTCGTGCGCCAGGAGTGACCGACTTCCGCGGCCCATTCCCAGGGCTTGGAACTCCCCCACTCACACATGCTGAAGAGAATGGGGCGCCCGGCTGCCCGGAGAGCGTTGCGCATCAGGGTATAGGCGCCTTTGGGATTGATATTGTTGGTGTAGCACCAATCGTATTTGAGGTAATCAACCCCCCAATGGGCATACATGAAAGCGTCCTGGTACTCATGTCCCAGGCTGCCTGCATAACAGGCGCAGGTGTTGGTGCCCGCGTCGCTGTAAATGCCGAGTTTGAGCCCCCGCTCGTGAAGATAGTCGGCCAGGGCCTTCATCCCGGAAGGAAATTTCTCCGAATCCTCGTGGATGAAACCCTGTTCGTCACGCTCCCCGTGCCATCCGTCATCGAGATTGAGATATACATAGCCTGCCTCGACGAGGCCGTACTCGACCATCTTGTCGGCGATGTCCTTGACGAGGTCTTCGTGGATGTTTGTCTGGAACTTGTTCCAGGAACTCCAGCCCATTTGCGGTGTATCGGCCAGGCCCTCCCATTTCGGGAGCGGCTTGTCCGGGGTACGCTGAGAAAAGCAGACCTGAACGGCCATCAGCAGCAGGGATACAGTCAGAAGGGTTTTGATGCGTTTCATGATATCGATGATCTGGTTACTTATTCAAAAAGGTCGTAGGCAGCCTTGAGGAATACGGGATAGGTTCCGGTATCCCCCCTCATGCTGATGTAATACAGGATGACAAGGTCGTTTTCCGGATCCATCAGGTATTCCGTACCGGCCGCTCCGCCCCAACGGAAGCAACTGTCGCTCATCTGCGGGGCTATCTTCTTCTTGTCCGGATGGGTGAAAAGTTCGAAACCGAGTCCGAAGCGGAAGCCTTCACCGCCGCTGTTCACTTCCGGAAGCCTGTTCTGTAGCATCAGCCGGATAGTCTCCGGTTTCAAGATGCGGTGATGATTGAATTCTCCCCCGTTTACCAGCATCTGGCAGAACTTGGCATAGTCCTGGATAGGACCGTAGAGCCCGAAGGTCCCGCCGGCATAGGTCTTGGGACCATTGAAGAGACGGTCGATGCCTGACATCGGGGACTTGACGAACTTGCCGTCCTGTTTGGAATAGGTGCATACGATGCGGTCCTTGAGCGAAGGGTCGTCGAAATAGTACGCCGTAAAGTCCATTCCCAATGGAATGAACAAAGTCTCCTTGAGGTACTCCTGAAGGGACTTGCCGGAGAGGATCTCCACCAGGTAGGCTATGACGTCCATGTCGAAGTTGTAATTCCACTCAGTCCCCGGCTGGAATCCGAGCGGAAGGGTCTTGTTGGATTCGACGGATTCACCTACGGTGTTCCTGGGGGCAACCGGCCTTTGTCCGGATGCGGTCATGATCCGGTTCAATTTGTTAGTAAGGGGGGCCAGGTATCCGGATGAGTGGCACATCAGGTCTCCGACGGTCACCGGCCTTTCAGCTGGAACGGAGGTATAGGTCCCATCGTCTGCGACGGAAGTCAAGACTTCATCGGAGAATCCCGGAATATACTTCGAGATCGGATCGTCCAGATCGAACTTTCCTTGTTCATACAGGGTCATGAGCGCTACGGCGACGATGGCCTTGGTCTGGGAAAAAAGGACGTAGATGTCGTCAGGACGTGCCGGCACCTTGTTTTCCAGGTCCTTGTACCCGAACGACTTCTCATAGACCACATTACCGCCCTTGGCGATGAAAGCGGTTGCGCACGACACCTTCTCCTCGTCAACGAAGCCCTGAAGGATCTCATCGAGCGCGGATATCTTCTCACGGGTGACTCCCAGTTTCTCAGGTTTGACCTTGTAATTGAACTCCTCGGGGATTCCTTGCCGGTTGCACGACAGGGTAACCAGGGCGGCGAGGAGCGTGGTTGCGAAAATGACTCTATTCATGGCAATACGTCTATTTGATGAAACCGGTCTTCTTCATGAATGCGTAAAGGAGGTCAATCCACACGTAGGATGGACGCTCGCGGTCCGGATAGTAGCCGAAACCATGGCTGTCACAGGCGAAATAGTGGGCTTCGGCCGGAATCCCCGCATCGCGCCAGGCCTTGACCATGTCAATACCGGTCAACCCCCGGAACAGGTCGAACTCCGGTGCGGCCACGAAAAGCGGCGCAGCGTCTTCGGGGAGTTTCTCGGGCAGCATGAATGCGGCGCCGTAGATCGGGGCGACGAGGTTGGGACTGCTCTCCGGCGTATGGTGCAGGGCGACGTCCGAAACGAGCATTCCCCCGGCGGAGAAGCCCAAGAGACCGATCCGGTCCGGGTCAATCCCCCATTCCGCAGCATGGCTGCGTACGTAGGCGACAGCCGCGCGACCGTCATCGTTGTACAACCCCAACGCCGCATTCCGGTAGGCATCGAACTGCTTTTGCTCTTCCGGCGTGTACACCGGGGCAGGTTCGCCTTTGGGCTCATAGAAGGCCTCTTCCTCGTTACGCGCGAAATGGATGAGCCGGTACTTGAGCACGAAGGCAGTCACCCCGTGCTCGGCCAGCCACCGGGCCTCGTTGGCCCCTTCCTTGGTGAAATAATTGACCAGGAAACTCCCCCCGGGACAGACAATCATCGCCGCCCCGTTCGCTGTTTCCTTCGGCGGGAAGAACGCGACAATCTCAGGATCCTTGATGTTGGTGTAGTACTCCTCACCGTTCTCGTCCACATACCTGTACTCCTCCCAGTCCCAGTCTTCGCTTCCGGGTGCGGGACCGTCATAGAGCCGGTAAACGGCCCGGGCAATCTCGGGGGCGGCTGTCTCGCCGCCCTGAGGCCCTGCGCAAGCCACTGCGAGCAGGGCTACGGCTGACGCGATCCTTTTCATTCCGGACACCTATTTGAAGAGAAGCTGCGAGAATTCATACAAGGCAAGCCGCCAGGTCTTCCATTCGTGCGCGGAATCCGGCGTTACCAGATAATGGGCATTGAGCCCGGACTCCTTGAGTTCACGGGTCAACTTGGCCGGATCGGGACGCCCTTCGCGGAGATTCTCGACTTCCTTGCTTCCGTAGTTGATGAAGATCAGTTTGTTGGCCTCGCGGAAACCCTTCATCGCCCTGGATTCCTCCACGGAAACGGTTCCCCCGCTGAAAATGCCGACATAACAATAGTCCGTGGGATGGGCGGTAATCGTCGCCTTAGTCTCCATGCCACCCATCGACAGGCCGGCCAAAGCGGTATTTGCCGGACCTTTCTTGATCAGGTAGTTCTTCTCGATGAAAGGCCGGATGTCGTTGGTGAGCTCATCGGGGAACTGGTCGACGCGCATGGCGCCGTCAGGCATGACCACGATCATCGGAACGATCTTCCCATCGGCCAGGAGGTTGTCCAGGATGTCGCCCGCGCAGCCGATCTGCGTCCAGTCGGCGTCCGAATCACCGGCGCCGTGCACGAGATACAGGACGGGCAGCGCCTTGCCGGAAGCGGCATAGCCGGCCGGGGTCCATACATGGAGCTGGCGTTCCTGTCCCGTCGTGGAAGATGGATAGCGGACTGTCGCGACAGCTCCATGGGGAACAGCCTTGTGCGCCCAGAACAGGTCTTCACCCTTGGTGAGTTGCAGGACAGGACGCCGGTCGTTGATGCGAGCGGAGCGGGGGTCATAGACCTGGACGCCGTCCACTACGAAATGATAGCGGTATGCGATCGCCTGGAGATCCGGGATTGTGGCGCTCCAGACGCCTTTTTCATCTTTCGTAAAGGTCCCCTTGCCGGTCAGGTCGCTGCCGAGCGCGACGGAATGCGCCTCGGGAGCGTAGAGGCTGAAGGTTACCGAGCCGTCGGGATGTGTGACGACGGACTTCAGGGTATCGCCCGGAGTAAGGGGACGACGCTGCCACTGGCCAAAGGCCGGCAGGATCATCAACAGGCTGACAATGACGAGGAAGATTCTTTTCATGGTCTACAAATTTATAATCGTTATCATTCTATTCAAAGCGGGGTGACCCGGAGATTGTCGAAATAAGGAGTACTTACCTTCTTTTCCTGAAGGGGAGCCATCAGTCCGGCCATGCCGTGCGTATAATGGTCTGATTGTGCTTTCAGCACTTCCCTGCCGTCCACGTATCCGGTAATCCAGTCACCTTCGAAACGGAGACGGAGGTTGTGCCACTGACAGGCGGACAGTCCTGCAACCTTCGACTCGGCCAGCGTGTACTCGCCGCCGATTTCCACATCCTTTCGTGCCAGGATGGCCGCCTGTTGCTCGGCATCGCCGATGAGCTCCTTCGGATTGGGTTTACCGCGGGTAAGCACCAGGGTGCACCTGCCCTGGTCATCGAGTTTGAGATAGTAGCCTTTGGCCCAGATGCCATAACCGCTGCCGACATCGCAGAGGCGGCCCATCAAGCCGGCTTCGTCCCCAGGATTCAGATACACGTCGGCGCTGACTTCATAATCCTTCCAGGCCACGTCCCCGAGGATGGAGTAGTGATGCCATTCCGGCGCCCAGCTGAGGGTGTGTTCGCTGACGGTCTGCCGGATGCACCGGCCTTGATGGTCGGGCCTTTCCGTGAGCTCGAAGCAGCCGATGAGGTCGGCCAGGTAATGAGGCAGGTATCCATATTCCGCAGGGTGGGTGTACTGCTCGAAAGCGTCCTCGTAAGGGAACGGGAACGGTTTGGACGCTGGAATGTCGTCGAACGATCCCTTGACCTGCCCCCGGGTGGTCGAGAAGGAGTAAACGCTTCCGGGCTCAAGGTTCAGGACCAGGGTCCGGCCGCGGGGAGACAGGTCGGCCTGACGGACAAACTGCGCGCGTTCGTTGCTGAGCCAGACGCAGAGTTTGTCAGCGGAAAGTCCTTTGGGAACCTGGATGCGGACGGTCTGCGGCGCTTTCGCATCCTTGGTTTCCACGATGATGCTGTAATCGCCCGATGCAGGATCGCGGAGCATGCACATGGAACCGCCGCCATCCAGTTTCGTGCACGCGTCATCGACATATTGCCAGCCGAGGCGCGTAAACTGGCCATAGTGCGCATAGCCCCACAGGGCCTCCCGTACGACATAATGGCCGCTCCAGGGTTCATGCGCCAGAATCATCGGCGGATCCTGGCTGTAAGGCTCCAGCGGATAGACGGCGCCGATGTCATACCAGTTGACGACCTTCGTGGCCCCGCTGACGATATAGTTCTCATTGAAGCACTTGACAATGGTGATCAGGCAGTCGAAGCCTTTCCGGTAGATATGCTCTTCACTGTTCCAGAGCGGTTTGCCGAGTGTCTCGATTGCCTTGCGCTGCTCCTCTGAAAGGGGGATTTCACTGAAGGTATGGGCACATACGATATCCAGCGCATCCGCAAACTCGGGGTCCTCCAGCATCCGGGGTAGGAACTCGAGTTTAGTTCTCCCCCAGTTGCCGAAGCCATGGAGCTTGACGTCCTTGAAGCCTCGCTCGTCCATCGCGCGACGCATATGCTTGGCGAAATCGGCATCCCAGCCCTTCTCATTGTGGCAGCCCAGGGCGTCCAGTTCCAGGCCATGGACTTCGCGCAGGCCCCGCATCCAGGCGATATAGTAATCCACCATCTCGTCGGTCCAGAAACCGCCCACCCAGGCCGGCGCGCTCCATGCCGTGGCGTCCAGGGTCAGTTTCGGATTGCGTTTGACGGCTTCCTCCATCACCCACCACATATATCCGCGATTGAAGTTGGAATCGCCCTGGAAATGGCTGTGGGAAGGCATGCTTCCCTGGGTGGAGTTGCCGTCCCCCGGGATTTCCACGAGGATGGTGCTGACGGAAGCCCCGAACATCGGCTTGAATACCAAGTCCATGATCTGGGACCTTTGCGGCTCGGGATAATCTTTCAGGAGGACGGAGGTGGCTCCACCTCCGTTGACGGCTCCGATTCCATCGAAGCGCTTGCCTGCCAGGGAGTTGCCGATACGGATTTCCTGGGGCTTTCCCAGGGTCCGGGAAGCGGCGGAAACGCATAGGCAACAAAGCAGGGATAAAGTGACGATGCTCTTTTTCATGGATAAATATAAGGATTATTTATGAAGTATCGCAGTCCAACCGCCACCCGGGGCCAGGTGTACCTTGACTTTGTCACCGGATTTCACCCTGAGGGATGTGTGCTTGTAGTCCTCGGCGGCGCGATCGGCATTGATGCCATCCGCAAAGACATCCGCTTCGAACGTGCCTTCTTCGAGAAACGAGAAGTCGATTTCCAGATCTCGCGGAGTCCAGTCCGTCATGGCGCCCACATACCATACGCTATCCTTCTCGCGGGCGACGACGATGTACTCGCCCACTTTCCCGTCCACGCCGACCGTCCTGTCAAAAACGGTCGGGACTTTCGCGATGAAGTCGGTGCATTCCTGTTCGCGCTTATATTTGGAAGGACTGTCCGCCAGCATCTGGTACGGTGCGTCGAAGACGGTGTACATCGCCATCTGATGCACGCGCGTGCCCATGCTCATCGGGCTGGAGCTATCTGCATGATAGCTTCGCGCGATGGCGTTGTCCATCGCCCCCGGAGTATAGTCCATCGGGCCGATAAGCATACGGGCATAAGGGGCGGTGACATCATACCGGGGGATGTCGTCCACCGGACGCCCGTTCACGACGGCTGTCCACTGGCAGTTCTCGAGTCCCTTCACGCCTTCGAAATTCAGCACATTCGGGTACGGACGCTGGATACCGAAGGCCTTCATTCCGTGCAGGTCAAGGATCAGGTGATTCTCGGCAGCCAGGGCCGCGAGCTTGTACATCACGCCGTTCATCCGCTGGTCATCCGCATCGAAAAAGTCCACCTTGAAACCCTTGACGCCCATCTTCGCATAGTGCGGGAACGCCTGGGCAGCCTCCGCCTCCGCGGAGGAAGCGTGACACCACAGGACGACGCCCACGTTCTTGGAAGCCGCGTAGTCGACAATGGCCTTGAGGTCAAGACCCGGGCGCACATTCATCAGCGAACCGGCGCTCCAGCCCGCATCGATCAGGATATACTCCAGGCCGTTGTCCGCCGAGAAATCGACGAAGTAGCGGTAGGTTTCCGTATTAATCCCGGCGCGGAAATCGACGCCGGTCACGTGGACGCCGCTCCACCACTCCCAAGAAGTCTTCCCCGGTTTGATCCAGGACACGTCATCCAGACGGCATTCGGGGGCCAGGCACTGGGCCAGGTCGTTCTCCAGGAGGTCTATATCGCGGTCGGCGATGGCCAGGACACGCCAGGGGAATGTCCGGGTTCCCTCCGTCTTGGCGATAAAGCCGGCCCTCCGGACCGGAACGGTATACCGGCCCCTCCGGCCATATTCCAGCGGATACGGTGCGAACTCGCCAGTCAGGCTCTGCCGGTCGGCCGTGTTGATCTTGAGGAACATGCCGGGATAATCCTCCGCTCCGGCCTCCATGACGGCGACTTTCTTCCCGCCGAGATCGACGATATAGGGGACGATGGACAAGGAGTCATCGACCATCCGGGACATTGGAACCTCGGTATAGTAGGACTCGAAGGAATAGCAGTAGCGCTCCCCTCCCCGGTTGTCGTTCACATAGGGGATGAACGTGCCGTAGTCCTTGTCGAAACGGAAGTTCACGCATTCGTCCTTCACGGTCATCCCACCTTTGCGGGACGTGATGAACCGATAGGCTGCGCCGGCATCGTATGCGCGGTACTCCACGCTGTAGTCTCCGGCCATCTTGAGGACCAGCCGGTTGTAGCGGTCATGGATTTCCGACTTGTGGTAGACCGGGGTCGGGAAGGTCTTGTCGACCGAATCCGTCTTCGCCGACTTCACCCGCGGAGACGCTCCGAGAATGGTCCCGTCGTCCAAGATGAGGGCCATTTCCGAAGGCAGTATCACGGTCTGCCCGTCCCTGCTGACCTTCCAGCGGATGTCCCGGTCCACAGAGACGACGACCTCCGTCCTACCGTCCGGAGAAAGGATCCGATAGTCCTTGGCATCTGCCGCCCAGCCCAGCAGGGCAAAGGACGCCACGAGGGTCAACCATCTTTTCATTGTTTCGTTCTCTTTTAAAAATCCCGCGAAGGAGCCTCGCGGCTTCTTCGCGGGAACCACACTTTTTAAAAACCAAAAACCAACCAACTATTCATAACCTGCATTCTGGGTGCAGAGCGGGTTCGCGGTAAGTTCCGACGTGGGAATCGGGAACACCAGATGGATTTCGTTCCAGTCCCAGTTACGGTGCGTGACGGGAATCATGTACCGGCGCTCCTCGTCGGAGGCCTTGTCCCAAGGCTCGTTGAAATCGGTGCCCGTAGGCTTATAATACTTGCCGGTCTTCGTGTTGTAGAAGGTTGCATCGCCGTTCTTGGGATACTCGCAGTCGAGCCACTCCTCGACAATCTTCATGCGGCTCAGGTCGTAATAGAGATTGAACTCGTACATGAATTCCTTGCGGCGCTCCTGAATCAGGGCGACGACCCACACGTCGCTCTTGTAGCCCTTCTCCGCCTTGTATTGCGTATAATGCTGCTTGGCATCAGGCACCTCGACGATCTCGGTATTCAGCAGTTCAACCGGGAACTGGAAAGCCGAATTCGTGTGGTCGTTGGGGTTGTAGCCGACCTCGAGGTTGCCCCAGGCACGGTTGCGGATCATATTGATCTGCTTCCAGCCCTCGGCCTCGTCGCCGGTGCGGAAACAGCATTCGGCGTAGTTGAGAAGCACTTCGGAATAGCGGTAGAGCTGCACCGAGTGCGCACTGTACACGTCATTGGTCTTCCACCACTTCAGGCTGTGGTTGTTGGGAATGCCTTCGCGGTCCTGGAAGAACTTCTGGTAATTGGCCGTCTTGCCGATCGGGTCACCGGTATAGGGATTGGTGTCGCCGTAGCAGACCACCTTGCCGGTCGCCTCATCATACTTGGAGTGCCAGCCGACGATGTTGTACAGGAGCCGCTTGTCGCCCGGCTCGAAGGAACGGACCAACTCGTAGGACATCGGAGAATCGCCCCAGCCGCCATACTCGGCCGCCTTGGTCTGCATGCCGAAGTACCGATTGTCGTTGTTCTTGGCAAAGGACCAGACGTCCCAGCCCATCTTGGGGAACTGGGGGAAGGAAACCTCCCAGATGGTTTCGTAGCTCTGCGGATTGTCCAGCCAGGAGACCATTCCCTGGACCGGGTTCAGCTCGCGGCCGCTGTGGTCGATGATGTCTTTCAGCTGGGCCTTGGCCTTCGCATAGTCGCCGATGTACATATTGGCCTTGGCGGCATAGGCCAGGGCGCCGGCTTTGGTGAAGCGGCCGATCATCCCGTCCGCAGGCCACCAGTCAAGGTATTGGGCAGCGTATTCGAAGTCTTCCTTGATCGTCTTCCAGGCTTCTTCATCAGATTCCGGACGAGCCTTCTCGGGCGAATTGGCATAGGTCTCACCCGTCATCAGCATCGGCACGCGGCTGAAATTGACAGTCAGGTAGTAGTAGGCGGCGGCCCGGAGGCAGCGCGCTTCGGACTCGTAGATCCGGCGGGTCTTTTCGGGCACGACCTCGTCCTTCACCTTCTCCAGGTCCGCCAGGTAGAGGTTGGCCCGGGAAACCATCCGATAGGAGTATTTCCACGCATTCTCGAAGAAGTTGGACTTGGACTCGACGGTCCAGGAATGAGAGCACATCTCCTTGTCCCAGCCATCGGCCTGCAGGTCGAGCGTAGGCATGTTCGCCAGCGCGGGATGGGGTTTGATATAGTAGTCTCCGGTCGCATACAGGTTGCTGTACACACCTGTCAGGCCCATGAAGACATTGTCGGCATCCTCATAGACGCCATCGGGATTGACGATGGAGTAATAATCGACCTTGAGGAATTCGTCGGAACACGCGACAGACAGGGTGGCCACGCCCGATACAATCAGAAGATATAATGCAATCTTTTTCATGATCAATTCAGATTTAGCGACTTACATTCCAAGTTTGATTCCGAGCATATAGGTACGCGGGAACGGATAGCGTCCACCGTCATAACCGGTCGAAGTCACACCGGCAGAGACCTCGGGATCGCCGAACTTGTTGTACGGGGAGAGGGTGAGGAGGTTCTGGATGCTCAGCGAGATGCGCAGGCTGCGGATGGCATTCTTGAGCAGGGAACTGCCCAGGACGCCGCTGCCGAAACTGTAGCCGATCTGGAAATTGGAGATCTTCAGGTAATCGCCCTTCTCCACGAAGAAATCGGAAACACGCATGTTGTCACCGACATCGGTACGGGTAACGCGCGGATACTTGGCGTTGGAATTGGACGGGGTCCAGGAATCCTTCACGGCCTCTTCCAGGAAGTTGTAATAACCGTTGTTCTCGTTGCGGATGGTGGTCAGATAGCACTTGGACCAGGAAAGGAGGGTCTGGCCGAGGGCGCCGTACATATAGACCGAGGCATCCCAGTTCCTGTAATTGGCAGAGAGGTTGAGTCCGTAGTTCAGCTTCGCAAAACCGTTGCCGAGGTACTCCTTGTCCTCGTTGGTGATGTGACCGTCGCCGTTGAGGTCCTTGAAGAGGAAGTCGCCGGGGGCGGTTCCCTGTCTGTCATAATAGGAGCCTTGTCCGTGGAGTTCGACGGCCTTGGCGTTGAGCGCATCGATTTCGGCCTGGTCCTTGATGATGTGGTCCACGCGGAAGCCCTGGTAGGTACCGAGCGGGAGACCGTTGTAGCAGACCTGATAGTTCTCCCAGCCCGCGCCGGTGGCGCCGGAATTGGTGGTGCCCGCACCGATGTCGACCGCCTCGTTCTTGTTCGTGGAAGCCGTTGCGCTGGCAGAGAAGAACCAGTCGCGGGTGAGCTGTTTCTTGTAGCCGAGGGCGAACTCCCAACCGCTGTTGCGGATGGAGCCGAAGTTCGTGGTGATGTTGTCGAAGCCCGCGGAAGGACGGATCGTCTTGGACAGGATCAAGTCGCGGGTGTCACGGATGTAGTAGTCGGCGCTGAAGGTCAGGCTGTTGCGAAGGACTGCCACATCGATACCGAAGTTGGTCTGGACGGAAGTCTCCCAGTGCAGACCGGTGTCGATTTCGCGGGACTGCATGATGCCGACGAGACGGTTGTAGTCATCGGCGGTGAAATAGTCGAACGTGGAGCCTGTGGAAAGCTGCGGCACGGAAGCGGTGGCACTGACGTTCGCATTACCGGTGGTACCCCAGCCGGCACGGAGCTTCAACACGTCGAAGATGCCGAGGTTCTTGATGAAAGGCTCACGGCCCAGGTTCCAGGCGGCGGCGAAGGACGGGAAGGTACCCCAGCGATGGTCACGGCCGAAGTTGGAGGAACCGTCCCGGCGGATCGTCGCGGTCACGGAATAACGGCTGTCGTAGGAGTAATTCAGACGGGCGAAGTAGGAAGCATTGCGGGACTGGATGCTCGGACCGCCGCTGCCCTTGTCATAATCGTTGCTGTTCGTCGAGAAGAAGCCGCGCAGGAACGGGAACGTGAGGTCCTTGGTGGAGGAGCCGTTGCTGGAAGCGTGATACTTGCCGGCGGACTGGCCGATCATGGCCGTGACGTGGTGCTTCGCGAACTCACGGTCGAAGGTGAGGTAGTTTTCAGCGGCCAGCGATGTGCTGGCGGAACCGCCGGTGCTGAAACCATCGACCGCCTTGTCGCCGTTCAGCTGCTGCCAGTCATAGTAGGTGGCGACCCAGCTCGGGGAATAGCTCCAGCTGTTGGAACCCGAGAAATCGTACTTGAGGTTCGTGCGGAAAACCAGGCCGGGGAAAAGGGTGATCTCGGCATAGAAGGAGTTGCGGATGGAACCGTTGTCGTTGTCCCAGTCCTTTCCGTATGTAGTCTTGTACTGTTCGGCGTACGGGTTGGTCTGGTACATACCGGCGGACATTTCAACATCCTGATGGAAGACGAAGTGACCGAAGTCACCGTTGTCATATTGCACGGGCACATGCACGAGCTGGTTCGTCTCGCGGTCCAGATAGTCCATCGTCGGGACGATACGGGCGTAGTTGATCATGTTGCCGCCACCCTTGTTCTTTCCGGTGTTGAAGTTGACGGACAGGCCGGCCTTGAGCCACTTCGTGATGTTGACATCGGAGGTCAGGCGGAGGAACAGGCGCTTGCTCCAGGAGTTCACGATGATACCCTGGTTGTCCTGGTAACCGACGGAGAAACTGGTGCGGGCCGTGTCGGAACCGCCGGAAACCTGGACGTTGTACTGCTGGCGGTAGGAAGTCTGGGTCATCACATCCTGCCAGTCAATCTCGTTCAGTTGGTTGTCATACGTACCGTCGAAGGCCGGGAAAGCCGTACGTCCGTCGTTCTGGACAGACTGGCGGTATGCGACGAGCCAGTCAGACAGGGAGGCCATCTTCAGGCGCGTGGCATAGGTGGAGATGCCGAACGTCGAGTTGAAGTCCACGCGGGGTTTTCCGGACTTACCCTTGCGGGTGGTCACGAGTATGACACCGTTTGCACCGTTCGATCCGTAGATGGCCGTTGCCGAAGCGTCCTTGAGGATCTCGATACTGGCGACTTCCTGCGGATCGAGCCAACTGAGGTTGGAAGAGGTGCCATGGTCGATGCCGTCCACGATCCAGAGCGGGTTGGTATTGCCCTGCATCGTGGCGACGCCGCGGATGCGGATATTGTAGCCGCCATTCGGGTCACCGCCGGACTGGGTGACCACGACGCCAGCCGCGGCGCCCTGAAGCCCCTGGGCGATGGTGAGCGGGGAGCGCTGTAACATCGACTCGGAATCGACCGATGCGACGGATCCGGTCACATCGCTCTTCTTCTGGGTACCGTAACCGATGACGACGGTCTCCTCGAGGAACTCGGTATCCTCGCTTAAGACGAAGTTCACTTCACGCTGTCCCCGGCTGAGGGCGATTTCCTCTCCAGAGTAGCCGATGCAGGAAGCGACGAGCACGGCGTTTTCCGGAACAGACAGCGCGAACGCGCCGGTAGCGTCGGTGACCGTTCCTACCGAAGCCGAGCCCTTCAAGAGGACGCTGGCTCCGATGATGGGTTCACCGTTGGCGTCCTTGACCGTTCCGGAGATCCGGTTCTGGGCATGCAGGACACCTCCGGTGGCAAGCAGGAGAATAGCGGCGAGCGCAATCCTGAGCAGTTTTTTCATCATAAGACTTGTTGATTTAGTGGTTGATTGATAACAGGAAGAAAAACAGTGATATGATTATGAATAAATGATATCAAATTGTTTGATATTTTCGAATTTCTAATATTATTATATCAACTTAACACGCGTTCTATAAAATATAAAAAGTGTGATATAATGCATTATAGTATTGATTTGGTCGTTTAGTCGTGTTTAGGTGGTCCTGCAAAATCTCACTGTTGCAAAATTAGCCAATGCAATCCCGCTTGCTGAAACAAAAACGGACGAATTCGGACATTTTTCGGACAATTGTTAGGAATCGTACATGGAAATGTCTATTTTCATATCGAAAAAACTTCGCGCCCATGAAGAATAGATCCGCATTGGTCCTCAGTCTCTGTCTGTCGCTGTCGGCCCTGCCTTCGAGGGGAGGAGTCATCCCCAGCGCCCCCGAGGTCGTGCGCGGCACCGAGTCTCTCTCGATCCGGTCCATTGCGCAGGACTCGAAAAAGCAGATTTGGTTCGGGACGGACAAGAATCTCTACCGATACGACGGCTTTGCGCCCGTCCTGTGCCTGGACCGCGACGGCAACAACGACCACTTCCAGGTCAATGATCTGTTCTGTCTGGAGGACAAGGTCCTTCTTGGATGTGTGAACGGTCTCGTTATATATGACTGTCTCCAGGGGACCTTCCACTCCTTGGATCCGCTTTTGGGAATCGAGGTCTTCGACCTATATGGCGACGGAGAAACCGTGTGGGTGGGATCGAGAGCCGGCCTGCTGCGGTATGATATCGCCACCGGCGAACTGTCGGAAGTCGACCTGGGCACCGTGTTGAACATCCGCTCGATCTGTATCGAGGGCAACACCCTGGTACTGGGCACCTTTCTCCCTGCCGAAGTGCGGGTTTATGACTTGGATGGGCTCAGGCTGAAAACGGCTTTCAGCGGGGACGACTTCGGGGAAACGCTCGGCTCGGTCGATGCCGTCGCCGCCTATGGCCAGGACCGTTTTCTCGTCGGGTCCTCGAGGGCGCTTTTCGAAATCGGTCTCCGGGACAGGAGTGTCCGGATGGTGTCTCCGTTCGCCTGGGTCAAAACCCTGTGCGAAGACGCCGGCCGCTTCCTTGTCGGTACGGACAACGGCATGTATTCCTGCTGGCCGGACCGGCCGGAGGATACGGTGATGAGCCTGGACAACGTCGTTTGGCGGGTCATCCACGATGCCGATGGCAACCTCTGGTTCGGCAGCGATACCGGGCTGATGCTCTACCGCGAAAAACGCTTGATCCAGACACTCGATGTAACCTCGGTTGCTACGAACAATCTTTACAGCAGCATCTGCAGCGATGCACAGGGCCATGTCTTTGCCGGCGGCAGTTACGGTCTCCTGCTGTTCGACGAGCAGCAGGAAGGGGGCGATTCTCCCGTCTGGTACCGGATGAGGGACCCGCAGCATCCTTTCTCCCATAATAAGATCCGCCGGATCAAGGAGAACCCCTATACCGGGGAAGTCTGGTTCGAAACCGCCGCAGGCATCGTCAAGTACAGCGGGCAGGACAAAGCCTTCGTTCCCGTCTCTGATATGCGGAGGCCCAACGCTTTCGATCTGCTGTTCGAGCCGGACCGTTACTGGATCGCTTCCTTCTCCGGGCTTGCCTGCGTCATGAACGACCGGATCGTCGATGAAGTCTCGATGGCCGACGGCCTTTCCAACGACCTCGTCCTGCAGGCAGCCAAGGATACATTGGGCAAGTTCTGGATCAGGACAGAGGACCAGAATGTCTTCCTGTACAATCCCCAGTCGCTGTCCCTCGAACCGTTCAGAATGGACGGACGCGCGTCCGATACAGGGTGGGATTATCTGCTGGAAGATTCGGATGGAAACATCTGGCTGGCCGACCGGAACCGTATCTACAAGATAGAACCCGCGAAATCCAGGACATCTCCGGTCAGGAGTTACGACCTTCACGGCCGTCAGACGTCCGAGGTGAGCGCTCTCGTCGAGGTGGAGAATTCGGTCTGGGCCGCCTACGCCAACAACCTGTTCATCCTGGACAAGGAGTCCAGCGGAATCCACGCGATCACGGCAGACGTTGCCTATTCCGGGATGTTTTATGACAAACGGTCCGGACGGGTCTATCTCGGGGCGCTGGACCGTATTGACGTCATCGACCACCGTGAGGCCATCGACCGGATCGGCCAGCAGGGACTGGACCTCTATATTACCAGGATCTGTGTCAATAATGTGGAAACCGTTCCCCCGTCGAAGTATGCAGGCGGCGTCTTGACACTCCCCTACAACCGGAACAACATCGACATCTTCTTCTCGGACTTCTCCTATGGGGATATCGTCCAGTACAAGTTCAACCTGGATGGGAAAGAAGGCTGGTTCGAGGCTGACGGCAACCGCATCTTCCTGCCCAACCTCTCCCCCGGGCTCTATCGGCTGAATATTACCGGGGCCCACGAAGAAAATGCCAGACAGCTTCTTTCAATCCGGATCAGACGCCCTTGGTATGCTTCCATCCTGGCCCTGCTGGTGTATGCCCTGCTGGCCGGCTGGCTGCTGTACTTGTCCATCAGGCACGTGTATACCCGGAAGAAACTCAAGCTGGAACGCCTGCAGAAAGCGAGGGAAATCGCCCAGGCCAAGTCTAAGATCGACTTCTTCGCCGATGTCTCCCACGAGTTCAAGAGTCCCCTGAGCATGATCATCGCTCCAGTCAGCATGCTGCTCAACGACAGCACGGACGAGAAGGAAAGGAAGGCCTTGCAGCTGATTCACGACAACGCCATGAAGATCAACTCGCTCGTCAGAATGTCGCTGGACTATTATAACGACAAAGCCGCGCTGTCCGATGACGTCGTCAAGTCCCCGCTGGAACTGGTCGGTTTCGCCAGACAGATTTTCCAGGCATTCGAGGACAATTTTCCCAAACTGGATTTCCATTTCCACGCGGACGAGGACAAGCTGCTCCTGAATCTGGACGTCATCAAGATGGAGGCCATCCTCACCAACATCATCTCCAATGCCTGCAAATACACGCCGGACGGGGGGTCTGTTGTC
>ODAJ011801269.1_pt1 | contig 36716 bp, 34 predicted proteins | sample 1539241 | NCBI WGS metagenome assembly ODAJ01 (sample SAMN02144231, study PRJEB22623) | gut metagenome | biome: sheep rumen | host: Ovis aries | place: New Zealand
TCGGTGTAATAAATGTATTTGTTCTTGAGGTTATTACAAAGGGGGTTATATGATGTCAGGCGTATCAAAATCACCATGGATTATGCATTATGACGCTACAAGCTGTAACGGCTGCGACATTGAAGTGCTTGCCTGCCTTACTCCGCTTTATGATGTTGAGCGTTTCGGCGTTATCAACACGGGTAACCCGAAGCATGCGGATATTCTGCTTATTACAGGCTCTGTTAATGAGCAGAGCAAAGATGTTGTTAAACAGCTTTATGATCAGATGACCGAGCCGAAGGTTGTATGCGCTATCGGAATTTGTGCCTGCAACGGCGGTGTTTTCAAGGATTGCTACAACGTTCTCGGCGGTGTTGACAAGGTTATTCCCGTAGACGTCTATGTTCCCGGATGTGCCGCACGTCCCGAAGCAATAATTGACGGCGTAGTAAAATCACTTGCTATTCTTGAAGAAAAAAGCAAAAATGTAAAAACGTATAAGGAGGCATAAAATGAGAGAAGATTATCTTTTTGTAGAAACAGAGCTTCAGCCTCTTTATAACACAATCCTTGAAAAGCAGAGGGACGGCTGGCGACTTGCCCAGATTTGCGCAACTGCATACGAGGGCGGAAACGAGCTTATATACTCACTTGCAAAGGGATATAAATTTGAAAACTACAAGGTAAAGGTTCCGATTGATACGCAAATCAATTCCATTTCTGACTTTTATCCGTCGGCTATGCTTTTTGAAAACGAGATGAAAGAGCTTTTCGGAGTAAAAATCAAATCAATTAACGTTGACTATAAAAACAAGTTTTACCGAATTGCAAACACTACTCCTTTCAAAAAGGAAGTAAAGATCATTAAAGAGGATTCGACTGAAACTTCACAAAACGAAGCTGCTTCATCGGGCGGTAAAATAGTCAACGATATGTCAAAATGCATACTCTGCGGTCTTTGCGCAAGGCAATGTCCGGCACAGAGCATTGAGGTTGACAGAAAAGAAAACAAGACCTGGTCAATAAACCGTGATACCTGTATCGGATGCGGTGCGTGTATTGACGCATGCGCAAGATTTAAGGCACTGTCATTTGCACAAAACGACGGCGAAAGCGGTATTGTTACCTTTAAGAAGGAGGCGTAAATATGGGAGAAAGATCAGTTGTACCGTTTGGTCCGCAGCATCCCGTGCTTCCTGAGCCGATACACCTCGACCTTGTTCTTGAGGATGAAAAAGTTATCGAGGCGATACCGTCAATCGGCTTTGTTCACAGAGGGCTTGAACAGCTTGCGGAAAAAAGAGATTTTAATAACTATCAGTATGTAATCGAGAGAATATGCGGTATATGCTCCTTCAAGCACGGTATGGCTTACTGCGAAGCACTTGAAAGAATATTTGACGCCGAAGTACCGGAAAGAGCAACCTATCTTCGCTCCATCTGGGGTGAGATGAGCCGTATGCATTCGCATCTTCTCTGGCTCGGACTTCTTGCAGACGCCTTCGGCTTTGACGCATTATTTATGCAGTGCTGGAGAATGAGGGAAAAAATCCTTGATATGTTTGAGGCATCCACAGGCGGAAGAGTTATTTTTTCAGTAAACAAAATCGGCGGTGTTCTTAAGGATATGGACGCCGATATGCTTAAAAGCTTTGTGGGTATTCTCGACGATATGGAAAAGGATTTGATAAGGCTTACAAACACCTTCTTAAATGACTACACCGTTGAGTCAAGACTCAGAGGCGTAGGAATTCTTTCAAAGGATGACGCAATAAGACTTGGCGCTGTCGGTCCTATGGCAAGAGCTTCGGGCGTCAATATTGACATGAGAAAACTTGGATACGAAGCATATTCAAATGCAGAATTTGAAATTATCACATCAAATGAATGCGACGGATACGCAAGGTGTGCTGTTCGTATCGGTGAACTTTTTCAGTCGATAAGCATTATTAAACAGCTTGCAGAAAAAATCACTGACGGAGAAATTGCAAACAGTATAAAAGGTATGCCAAACGGCGAAGCGTTTGTAAGGGTTGAGCAGCCGAGAGGCGAAGCAATCTATTACGCAAAGGCAAACGGTACGAAATTTCTCGAAAGATTCAGAGTTCGTACGCCTACATTTACCAATCTTGAAGCGCTTATTCATATTCTGCCGGGCTCGGAATTTGCAGATGTTCCGCTTCAAATTCTAACGATTGACCCGTGTATAAGCTGTACAGAAAGATAAGGAGGCAGCAAAATGTCAGTAATAATGGATTTCACGAAGACTGCCATGAAAAATCTTTTTTCAAAACCTGCTACCCTTCAGTATCCTGCAAAGCCAAGGCTTTATCCCGAAAGAAGCAGAGGTCATATTGAAATAAGAATTGACGACTGTATTATGTGCGGTATGTGTTCAAGAGCGTGTATGTCGGGTGCCATTACAGTTGAGCGTGATAAAAAGACTTGGACAATAGAGCGTATGGGCTGTGTTCAGTGTGGTGCTTGCGTTAACGTCTGCCCTAAAAAATGTCTTGATATCGTACCCGGCTATACACAGCCGTCGGGCGAAAAAACAGTTGATTCATTCAGTCAAAACGAAAAGCCGGAGAAATAATGACAAAGGAATTTATCTTCAACGGAATTGTACAGGGAATTGGCTTCAGACCGACTGTGCAAAGGATTGCAAACGAGTTTGGTATAACCGGCGAGGTTTCAAACCGAGGCGGAAGCGTCAGACTTGTTGCAAGCGGAAAAGAGGAGGCGCTGGATAAGCTTATCCGGCGCCTTGAAGTATTGTTTGAAATAAACTCCTTTGAAGAAATTGAAACGAATGATAAAGAGTTTGAATTATTTTCTATAGTTCATTCCGAAAAAGACAATCACACACCTTTTCTCACGCCCGATCTTGCTACCTGCGCAGACTGTGAAAAAGAGCTTTTTGACAAAAATAACAGGCGATACGGGCATCCGTTTATCAGCTGTGTAAACTGTGGGGCGAGATACTCGATAATAAAAGAACTTCCATATGACAGAGAAAACACTACAATGTCGGAATTTGATATGTGTGAAGAATGTTTTGACGAATACACAAACCCATCTGACAGGCGCTGTCATGCTCAGACGATAGCTTGTAACGACTGCGGTCCCGCTACAAATATTGATATCGTTGAAGCGGTGAAGATACTTAAAAGCGGTGATGTACTTGCAATTAAAGACATAGGCGGATATCATCTTGCCTGCCGCACAGACAAAAACGACGCCGTAGCCAGACTTCGTGAAATTAAAGGAAGGGAGAAAAAGCCTTTTGCCGTTATGTTTTCTTCCCTTTCCGAAATCAAGGATTACTGCAAGGTAAGTAAAAAGGAGGAGGCGCTTTTAACCTCACCTGCACGACCTATTGTGCTTCTCAAAAAGAAGAAAGATTTTGAAAAAAACATATGCGGAGAAAGTGAATATATCGGCGCATTTCTTCCGTGTAATCCTATTCAGCTTATGATTTTAAGCGAGGTTTCGCCGCTTGTTATGACAAGCGCAAACATAAGCGGCGAGCCGATTATCACCGACGATGAGGAAATTAAAAAATTCAGGGTTAAAATTCTTTCCCATAACAGGGAAATAATGGCAGAGCTCGACGACAGTGTTTTGAAGGTGTGCGCCGGAAGAACACAGTTTATCAGAAGAGCGAGAGGATATACTCCTCTTGCAGTTAACATAGGTGTAAAAGCGAAGAAGGACACACTTCTTCTCGGCGGCGACCTTAAAAGTGTATTTGGTTTTCATAGAGATAATTACGTATTTCTCAGCCAGCAGCTCGGTGATCTTGATGACGCAAAGGTCTATGACGCTTATCAGAGAAATATTAAAAGGTTTTCACGCCTTCACTCCTTCAAAAGTGATATAACAGTAAGTGATATGCATCCGGCTTACCGCAGCGCAAATATGCTTGACGCCGATATTAAGGTGCAGCACCACAAGGCTCACTGTGCATCTGTTATTGCAGAACATCGGCTCAAAGGTGATGTACTTTGCTTTGCTTTTGACGCAACAGGCTACGGCGATGACGGAGCAATATGGGGAAGCGAGGTATTTACCTTTGACGGCAGGAGCTTTAAGAGAATTAAGCACCTTGATTATGTAAAGCTTTTATCATCTGATGAGGTAGCAAAAAATGCTGATATTGCGCTTTCCTGCTATCTTCGTGATAACGATATTATCAACAAGGCTATTGACTCAAATATCAGCTCAGTGTTATCATCAAGTATGGGAAGACTTTTTGACGCCATGTCGGCTCTTCTTGACATAAAGCATACAAATTCTTTTGAGGGAGAGTGCGCACAGGCACTTGAAAGATGCGCTAAAAAAGCGGACAAAGCATATACTTTTAAGCTCACTTTGTCCCCTGTTGATATTCTTAATCAAGCTAAAAAAGCGATGGAATTCGGGGAAGAAAAAAGCAGTATTGCACTTGGCTTTCATATGCTTATTTGTGACATAATTTGTAACACGGTATGTGAAGTAAAAACCGCTCAGATAGTTTTGAGCGGCGGAACATTCTTAAATGAAATAATTACCGAAACGGTTATAACAAAACTTGAGTCTGACGGCTTCAAGGTATATATAAACGAGAAAGTACCCTGCGGTGACGCAGGACTTGCACTCGGGCAGGCGTTTATCGCCGCATTGGAGGTATAGATATGTGCATTGCAACACCGGGACTTGTAATAAGCGTAAATGGTGATATTGCTCAGATTGACTATAACGGAAGTATCGTTACCGCAAACAGAGGCATTGTCGACTGCAAAAAAGGCGACTATGTTCTTGTTCACGCAGGGCTTATTATTCAGAAGCTCAGCAGTAACGAGGCAAGCGATATGCTTGATATTTTCAACGAACTCGGAGAGCTTTGATGGATATTAACGACATAAAAATTTTTCTGCGTGAATATGGCGGAAGAAAGCTTACCTTTATGGAGGTATGCGGAACTCATACCGCATCAATAAGAGAAAGCGGAATACCGTCGCTTTTAAGTGAAAATATACGGCTCATAAGCGGTCCGGGCTGTCCTGTATGCGTTACGGTTTCAGGCTATATTGACAGACTTTGCGAACTGTCTGTAAAAGAGAGCACCTGCGTTGTTACCTTCGGTGATATGATAAGAGTTCCGGGATCAAAAAAATCCCTTGCAGATATGAAAGCGCTTGGCGGTAATATTAAAATGGTGTACTCACCCTTTGAAATATTAGACCTTGCGAAGAAGGACGCTGATACAAATTATATTTTCGCTGCGGTAGGATTTGAAACAACAACACCTATATACGCCCTTCTTCTTGAAAAAATAATTGAAGAGAAAATTGAAAACATAAAACTTTTAACAGCGCTTAAGACAATGCCTGCTGCGATTGACCACCTTTGTAAATACGGCATCACTGCCGACGGGTTCATTGCCCCGGGCAATGTAACAGTAATCAGCGGAGCTGATTCATACCTTGAGCTTTCAAATAAATACCACCTTCCTTTTGTTGTAAGCGGGTTTAGTGCGCAGGAACTTCTTTCGTCTATTTATGCACTTGTAAAGCTTGAAGGCAAGGCAAGGGTGCTCAATCTCTATGGCGCTGCCAAAAAAGAGGCAAACGCAAAAGCAAAGGAAAAGGTGAGTAAATTCTTCGAGCCTGCCGACGCAGTATGGCGAGGTATGGGAAAGATTGAAAACTCAGGTCTTTTACTGAAAAATGAATATTCAAAATACGATGCAGGAAGTGCCGACCTTACTGCTGACCACGCAAAAAACAGCGGATGTATTTGCGGTAAAATTATAACAGGACAAAAAGAACCTGAAAATTGTCCGCTTTTTGCAAAGATATGCACGCCTGAAAATCCGCAGGGTGCGTGTATGATATCCGGCGAAGGCACCTGCTTTAACCACTATAAAAACTAAAGGGTGAGAAAATATGAAAATAACACTTGCACACGGAAGCGGCGGTAAATCCACCTCCGAACTGATAAAAACAATTTTTGCAAAGCATTTTTCTAATCCGATTCTAAATACTATGGAGGACAGCAGTACAGTTGAGGGCTCGTCAAAGCTTGCAATCACTACTGATTCTTTCGTGGTAAATCCTGTAATATTCAAGGGCGGCGATATTGGTCGACTTGCAGTTTGTGGAACGGTAAACGACCTTCTTATGCGCGGCGCTGTCCCCAAATACATCACAGCAGCTTTTATTCTTGAAGAAGGTGCTGACACCGAAACACTTGAAATCATTGCAAAATCAATGGCTGACTCCGCTAAAGAAGCAGGCGTCACAATCGTCTGCGGCGATACGAAGGTTATTGAAGGCTCAGGCGGAATTTACATCAACACGACGGGAATCGGTTTTCTTAAGGAAAGCACGGATATTTCTTCACGAAATCTTCGCGAGGGCGACGCTGTGATTGTCAGCGGTAACCTTGGCGACCACCACTGCGCTATTCTTTCAGAAAGAATGGATATTGAAAACATCATAAAGTCAGATGTAGCGCCGCTTGGCGAAATGGTAAGGCAAATGCTGAAAAAAGGAATTGAGCTTCACGCAATGAGAGATGTCACAAGAGGCGGGCTCGGTACTGTATTAAACGAGCTTGCAGATGCATCAAGAGTGAAAATTGAAATTGAAGAAACGAGTCTTCCTGTAAGCGATGAGGTAAAAGCATTTTCAAAGCTTCTCGGTCTTGACGTTTTACATATGGGAAACGAAGGAAAGCTCGTAGCTATAATGCCTGAAAGTCAGGCAGAACAGGCACTGGAAATAATAAGAAACAGTAAATATGGTGAAAATGCCAAAATAATCGGCAGGGTCGTGCACGGAAGCGGCGTAAGCCTTATCACCGAAATAGGCGGAACAAGGCGCATAGACGTACTCTACGGCGAAGGCCTGCCAAGGATATGTTAAAAAAGGACTGTATCGAAATAGTCGATACAGCCCTTTATTTATTCTTCGTTCAAATCTGAGTAGTCGTCTGTGTTGAGCATTGGTTTTGCGGGGATTATCAATGCGCATACAATGTATGCAATAATTCCCGAACCGCCAAAGAAAGTTACGATTACCCAGATAAGTCTTATTACAGACACATCCATTTCAAGATACTCTGCAATACCTGCGCATACGCCTGCAAGCATCTCGTTATCCGTATCACGGTATAATTTCTTTTTCATAATATTCACCTCTGTTACTTTTTAACTGTTTCTATTACGCCCTCGGCAAGACCTGCAACGCCCTGAATTTCCGAAGGGATAATAATCTTCGTTGACTGACCGTCAGCTGCTTTTGCAAACGCTTCAAGCGACTTCAGCTTGATAACAGCGTCGTTCGCATTAGCCTCGTTAAGAAGTTTGATTGCATCAGCTTCTGCTTTCTGTACGGTCTCAATAGCAAGAGCCTCACCCTCTGCCTCACGGATTTTAGCCTCTTTGACAGCTTCTGCATGAAGGATTGCAGACTGCTTTTCTGCCTCTGCCTCAAGGATTTTGGACTCCTTATGACCTTCTGCAACAAGAATTCTCGACTGCTTTTCACCCTCTGCACGAAGGATAGCCTCTCTTCTCTCACGCTCAGCCTTCATCTGCTTTTCCATTGCGTCCTGAATCTCTCTCGGAGGGATGATGTTTTTAAGCTCTACACGGTTTACCTTGATGCCCCACGGGTCTGTTGCCTCGTCAAGAATAACTCTGATTTTAGCATTAATTGTATCTCTTGAGGTTAGAGTTGAGTCAAGCTCAAGCTCACCTATGATATTACGAAGCGTGGTTGCTGAAAGATTTTCGATTGCAGAAATCGGGCTTTCAACACCGTAGGTATAAAGCTTCGGGTCAGTAATCTGGTAAAAGACAACCGTGTCAATCTGCATAGTAACGTTATCCTTTGTGATAACAGGCTGCGGTTTGAAATCAACAACCTGTTCCTTCAACGAAACGATTTTCGCAATTCTGTCAACAAACGGTAGCTTAAGATTAAGACCTGTTTCCCATGTTTTATAATATGTTCCGAGTCTTTCAATTACAAATGCCTTTGACTGAGGAACAACTCTGATGTTAGCAAACACAAGTGCTAAAACTGCGATTAATAAAATAAATCCGATAATATATCCTGCCATAATTTTCTCCTTAACTGTTTTTCTTAATTATAACCTTGGCGCCTTCAATTGAGATAACCTCAACCTCCTCGCCGCTTTCTATTATACCTTCGTCAGATGAGCGTGCGCTCCAGACCTGACCTTCTACACTGATAAGACCGACTCCCTTGCTGTTGTCAACAGTTTCTGTAACGGTACCCTTCTTACCGATTACCCTGTCAGCATTTGTTGCAACTATTTTAGGAGTTACATGCTTTTTGACAAGCGGTCGTGTAATAACAAGTGCAAGAACGCTGACAACTATGAATATCGCGACCTGAAGATAAACCGGTGCGCCGCACACTGCAGCAATCAAACCGGCAACTGCACCTATGACAAACCAAATTGACACAAGCCCGACTGTTACCGCTTCAAGCACGCCGAAAACTATAATCGCCGCCGCCCAAATTAAATACATAGTATCAAATGACTTTAACATTTCCATTATATCCGGCATAACTCCACCTCCCAAAATAATGGTTTTTAATATTATATGAGATAAGGAAATTTATATTAAATCACGGCTGAAGGGCACGCCGTTTGAATATCCTTATCTTGCCTGTATTATACCATATCTTGTGCCTTTTTTCAATAAAATCAGCATATAGGCGGTTGAGATTTACAATCCATTCATAATTACCACAAGGAGTAGTATCTTGACAAATTCGGTGTTATTCCTGTTGTATAGGAAAAATTACAAAAATTTACAAATATATTATTAAAAATGATAGTGACACAGCTTTGTAAATGTGTTATGATTGTTACAGATTGTAACCACAGGGGTGATTTAATGAAAAAATCATTTATTAAAGCTATATCACTTTTATGCGCTATAGTAATTTTTGCAACATCTTCTATAAGTGCTTTTGCGAGTGAACCGATTTTCGGATATGACATATCCGAGCACAATCAGGATGTGGATTTTGATTATATTAAAAGTCTTGACAAACAGTTTGTTATGATAAGAATCGGATATGGCAACAAGCATCTTGACAAAAGATTTATAGAAAATGTCAGAAAAGCGCATCAGGCCGGTATCAATTTCGGATTTTACTATTACAGCTATGCTTATTCCGTTGCCGAGGCAAAAGTTGAGGCGCAGTTTGTAATTGACACGCTCAACCAGCTCGGCGAGTACGGAAAATATTTTACACTTCCGGTTGCGTACGATCTCGAGGACCCGAAGATTATAAATCAGGGTCTTACAAAGCAGCAGATAACAAACCAGATGACAACCTTCTGCGATATGATAAGAGCTGCGGGATATCGACCGATGGTCTATGCCAATCTTAACTGGCTTACCAATTACATCGACCTCAACACAATAGTTGAAAAGGATTATAAAATATGGTACGCATACTGGACTACAGGGAAGAATTTTGACAAACCGATACAAATCGGAAAAACAGGCGTATATGCCGATATGTGGCAGTATATAGGTGCTGATACGGCATCTGACAAACAATTTGACGCTAACGTTATATTCAATCCCGATACTCTTCTCGACATAGAAAAGTGGGTTTATAAGGAGGGCAACTGGTATTACTACGTGTGTGGTGAACCCATAACGGGATGGAGATATATTAACGGATATTGGTATTATATGGACGAATACGGAGTTATGCAGACCGGCTGGCTTGAGCAGGGAGGAAAGTATTATTATCTTCTTTCTTCAGGTAAGATGCACACAGGCTGGCTTCGTGTTGACTATGTCTGGTACTATATGAATCCCAACGGCACAATGAGAACCGGCTGGCTTCTCGACGGCGATAAATGGTATTATCTTTCGTCTTCAGGTGCTATGACAAAGGGGCTTGCAGATATCAAGGGCGAAACCTATCTTTTTGACCAAAGCGGCGCAATGCTTGTCGGAATACAGGAATATAACGGCAAGGAATACTATTTCGATGAAAGCGGCAAGCGAATTCTTGGCTGGACCGAAATCGGCGGATATAAGTATTATTTCACAGAGTACGGACGGCTTACAGGCTCACAGTCAATAGGAGGAGTAACCTATAACTTTGACGACGAGGGCAAACTGATTACAGGATGGCAGAAGGTTAATAACAGTTGGTACTACTACGACGAGAATTCACAGATAACAACAGGTTGGCAAAAGGTCGGTAACTATTGGTACTATATGAACTCCGTTGGCATAATGCAAACGGGATGGATAAAACTAAACGAAAGCTGGTTCTATCTTAACCCTTCAGGTTATATGCAGACAGGATGGAAGCAGATAAATAACAAATGGTACTATTTCAGCGGTGCAGGAATAATGCAGACAGGCTGGAGAAAAATAGGTAGTTACTGGTACTATTTCCACGACAGCGGTTCAATGAGGACTGCAAATCTCACATATAAAGGAAAAGTATACCGCTTCTATAGTTCGGGAGCATGTATTAATCCGTAAAAGAAAACCGCACCGACTCTATGTCGGTGCGGTTTTTATATATATTTGATATTTACATTGATGTATGGAATGTTCTTGCAATAACCTCTTCCTGCTTTTCACGTGTAAGCTTGTTAAAGTTTACAGCGTATCCGCTTACTCTGATTGTGAGCGATGGATAAAGCGTTGGGTCGTTCATTGCTGCAATGAGTTTTTCGCGGTTGAGGACATTGACATTAAGATGATGTGCATCCTGCGCAAAATAGCCGTCGAGCATTGTTGTGAGATGGTCAATCTGCTGCTTTTTGTCGCTTCCGAGCGTTTCGGGCGTGATTGAGAAGGTATTTGAAATACCATCCTGACAGCAAGCATAGTCAAGCTTAGCAACTGAATTAAGAGAGGCAAGAGCGCCCTCGCAATCTCTTCCGTGCATCGGGTTTGCACCCGGGGCAAACGGCTCGCCCGCTTTTCTTCCGTCCGGGGTTGAGCCTGTTTTTTTGCCGTACATAACGTTTGACGTTATTGTGAGGATGGAAAGAGTATGCTTTGCTCTTCTGTAAGCGGGTGTTTTGCAAAGCTCTTTATAAAAGAACTCAATTAACTCTTTGCCGATAAAGTCAACTCTGTCGTCGTCGTTGCCGTATTTCGGGAAATCACCTTCAACCTTGAACTCGGTTATAATGCCCCGTTCATCCTTAATCGGAGTTACCTTTGCGTACTTGATTGCAGAAAGCGAATCAGTAGCAACGGACATACCCGAAACTCCAAAAGCCATAAGCCTTTCTACATTAGTATCGTGAAGCGACATCATAAGCCTTTCATACGCATACTTATCGTGCATATAATGTATGATGTTCATTGTGTTTACATAAAGCCTTGCCATCCATGCAAGGTATTTTTTATATGCGGTAACTACCTTATCGTAGTCAAGCACCTCTTCATCAAATATTTCGCCTTCGGGCGCAATCTGAACAGCCTCACGCTCGTCCCTGCCGCCGTTGAGCGCCATAAGAAGAACCTTTGCAAGATTACATCTTGCGCCAAAGAACTGCATCTGCTTACCTGTCTTCATAGCGGAAACACAACATGCGATTGAATAGTCATCGCCAAACATTCTTCTCATAACGTCGTCGTTTTCATACTGGATAGAGTCGGTGTCGATTGATACCTGCGCGCAGAAATCCTTAAAGCCCTGAGGAAGCTTTTCAGACCATAGAACAGTAATGTTAGGCTCCGCTGAAGGTCCGAGGTTATAAAGCGTCTGAAGAACTCTGAAGGAGGTCTTAGAACACATAGGCTTGCCTTCGCTTGACACACCCGAAAGAGAAAGAGTTACCCATACAGGATCACCTGCAAACACTTCGTTATACTCAGGTGTGCGAAGATGTCTTACAAGTCGAAGCTTTATTACAAGGTCATCGATAAGCTCCTGCGCGCCGTTCTCGTCAAGAACGCCTTCAGCTATATCTCTCTCAATATAGCAGTCGATGAATTCTGCAATTCTACCGATAGAATTAGCAGCGCCGTTTTGCTCTTTGATAGCGCCGAGATATCCGAAATACAGCCACTGAATAGCCTCTTTGGCATTTGATGCAGGGTTTGAAATATCATAACCGTACTCGTTTGCCATTATCTTAAGAGCATACATAAAGTCAAGCTGTTTTGAAACATCCTCCAAAAGATGGATTGTTTCCTCATCAAGCACTTCACTTTCGGCAAGCTTTTGCTTGTCCTTCTTTTTCTCTTCGATAAGAAAGTCCATACCGTAAAGTGCAATACGCCTGTAGTCGCCGATAATTCTTCCTCTTGCATAAGCGTCCGGAAGGCCTGTGAGAATGCCTGCGTGACGAGCCTTTTTCATAGTGTCGCTGTATGCTTTGAACACTGCTGTGTTATGGGTAGTTCTGTATTTGAATTCATCCTTGATTTTGTCGGAAAGTTCATATCCGTAAGCCTCGCAAGCCTGGATAGTATTTCTTATGCCTGCAAAGGGAGATACGCCTCTTTTAAGAGGCTCGTCAGTTTGAAGTCCTACGATAATATCTCTCTCCTTATCAACGTAACCGGGTCTGCCTTTGTGAGAATATACGGTGAGAACCTCAGAAGTATCCACATCGAGCACGCCGCCGTTTTCATTCTCCTTAATAAGAAGCGCCTTAACCTTATCGTTGACAATATTTGTCCTTTCAGTCGGCTGCGAAAGAAAGGAAGCGTCGCCCTCATACTGAGTATAGTTAAGCTTTATAAAGTTGCTTACGTTTATTTCGTCACACCAAATACCCGTGTGAAAATTTCTCCATGCTTCCATTTATATCTCCTCATAACTTATGATTAATTTTCTGCATTTTCTATTATATATTAAGAAGAGTAAAATTCCAACAAAAAAATACGATTTTTCATAAAATTGTATATTTCAACAAATTTCGATATATTGTGGCTTTGTTTTTAGATATTATGACAAATACACAATATATAGATTAATGCATATAATAGATACGAGGTGATTTTTATGTGCGGTATCGCAGGAATACTTACAGACAAAACAGATTTGAGAAGCGAGAAAAAACTTATTGAGAAAATGAGCGCAACACTAAAACTCAGAGGGCCGGACGGTAAAGGAGAGTATATAACACAAAGCGCTGCGCTTATTCACAGACGCCTTGCAGTAATAGACATTGAAAACGGTGCACAACCTATGCATTTCGGAAAATATGTGATCGTTTATAACGGCGAGCTTTACAACACTCAGGAAATACGACGCGAGCTTGAAGCATACGGATATAAGTTTAACACACATTGTGACACTGAAGTTGTTCTTAAGGCGTATGACAAGTGGGGCAATGAAAGTCCGAAAAAGCTTAACGGCATTTTTGCTTACGCCATTATGAACAAAGAAAATAACGAGCTTTTCCTTTGTCGAGACAGAATCGGCGTAAAGCCGTTATATTACGCAAAGAAGAGCGGTCTTTTTGCATTTGCCAGCAGAATTCAGACGCTTTTGTGCATACCGCAGATAAAGCCTGTCGTTGACGAAAACGGACTTAACGAAATATTTATGCTCGGCCCTGCAAAATCAATAGGTACGGGAATTTTCAGAGATATAAGCGAGCTTGCTCCTGCATGTACGATGACTGTAAAAGGCAACAGATTTGAGATTAAACGATACTGGTCGCTCGAGGCAAAAGAGTTTGAGGAAAACGAAAGCGAAGCGCTTGAACACACACATTTTCTTGTAAGCGACGCTATTAAAAGACAGCTTATATCAGATGCGCCGCTTGCGACGTTTTTAAGCGGCGGTCTTGATTCCTCAATCATTTCAAAGCTTGCGAGCGATGAATACAGAAAAAGAGGAAAGGTACTTGACACATATTCAGTTGATTATACCGACAACGACAAGTATTTCGAAAAAAGCCTCTTCCAGCCAAACAAGGATTCGGATTATATTTCTCTTATTTCCGGTGCTATCGGCTCAAACCACCATAACATAATACTTGATAACAGTGAGGTTGCAAAAGCCCTTTATGATGCTGCAGTTGCAAGGGGGGTTCCGGCTTTCGCTGACATTGACTCTTCCCTTCTTCTTTTCTGCAGAGAGGTTAAAAAGAATTTCACAGTATGCCTTTCAGGTGAATGTGCCGACGAAATATTCGGCGGATATCCCTGGTATCACAGAAAGGAAATTCTTTTTGAAGAATGTTTTCCATGGTCAAGAAGCACAGACGTAAAGCGCAGTATTCTTAAGGACGGTTTTCTCAAAAGCGGAGAGGAATATCTTCAAAATGCATATGATAAAACGGTAAAAAGCACCTCATATCTCGAAAGTGACTCTCCCCTTGAAAAAAGAATGAAGGAGATGTTTGTTCTCAATCTCAACTGGTTTATGCAAACCCTTCTCTACAGAAAAGATGTTATGAGTATGGAGGCATCGCTTGAGGTAAGAGTTCCGTTTTGCGATTGGCGGCTCGTTGAATACGCATACAATATGCCGTGGAGCATAAAGGCATATGACGGCAGGGAGAAAGGAATTCTGCGAAAGGCTTTCGAAAAGGAACTGCCGAAGGAGATTGTTTGGCGAAAAAAGAGCCCTTATCCAAAAACGCACAACCCGGTATACTTTGCACTTGTAAGCGAGCTTGCAAGAAAAGCAATATATGACAAGAACTGTGCTCTTAGCGAATTTATAAATCCTATGGCTATAGAAGCGCTTATTGAAAATCCCGATTCGATGACAGAGCCTTATTACGGTCAGCTTATGAGAGCGCCGCAGGTACTTGCATATATCTATCAGATATATGTCTGGATTAAGAATTACAATGTTGAGTTTGATATATAATTATGGTATAATACATTCATATCAATTAAACGGGATGTACTTCTATGACAAATCAGGAATATATTACTGCAATAGAAAATCGAACATCAAGGCGCACGTTTCGTCCACGCCTTCCCGATGAGGAAACAAGGGCTGTATTAAAAGAGCTTGTTGATATTATAAATAATAAACAGGAGGGCGCTCAGTTTATATTTATTGACGACTGCTCATCGGCTTCAAAAACCCTTTCGGGAAAATTTTGCGCAATAGCGGTATGCGGTGACGACAGCGAAAAGACCAGAATAAGCTGCGGCTACTGGGGTGAAAGCATTGTGCTTCAGTGCGTTCATCACGGACTCGGCACCTGCTGGGTTACAGGTACCTATGACGAAAACAAGGTGCTTTCAATTATTAAAATACCAAAAACGACAAGACTTTACGGGATTATCGCAATCGGATACGTTAAGGATAAGCTCAGCCTTAAAGAAAAGACTCTTTACAATATGGCACACAATCAGAACAAACCTTACCAAAAAATGTTTGAAGTGTCAGACGCAAAGCTTCCCGAGGAATACGCATATGCGATGAAGCTTGTTGAAAAAGCACCGAGCGACGCAAACAGAAGAGCAATCCATTTCAAATATGAAAACGGTATTATTTCAGCATATGTTGATGAGCCGTATTCGGACAAAAGCATCGAATTCGGCATTGCGCAGCTTCATTTTAATCTCGGCGCAAAAGCAAAGGGTATTACAGGCAAATGGAATATTCAGGGAAAGTTTATCCCGGATGATAACAAGGTTATAAAGTTTCCCGAAAACGATATGCAGGACGAATAGAGGAGAAAAATATGTACTGTCAAAAATGCGGCAAGGAAATAGAGGAAAGAACGGAAAAATGCCCGCACTGTGAAAGTGTGGTACCAAATGTATATGTCCCGAGTCTTTACTCTCAGGAAAGTGAGATACCCCAGGGCGAAAAGCCGGTTCTTACAATTAAAGCAGTTAAGCCCGAAAAGAAGATGAAAAGGCCGTCAAAGCTTCCGCTTAAAATCACGGGAATTGTTATGTATTCAATTCTTCTTGCATACTATCTTGCAAGTGCTGTAAATGATTTTGTGACCGGTCATCAATACGGCTTTAAGACGGTTATTGACGTTGTGTTTACTGTAATGTTCGCCGCTATGCTCTTTTTTGCAATTAGCGGAAAGCTTGACAAGAAGCTCACTTTGATCTCGCTGAGTACGTTTATGGTTTTTGAACTCGTATATAACATACTCGGTATAGTTTGGCTGATCAAAACGCTTCTTGCCGGCGTAAGCCTTCCTCACGACTGGTACATTATTATGGCGCTTACGATAAGACTTATCGTTGCAGTATCAATGATAGTCGTACTTGTGTTTGCGTTTATATTCTACCTAAAAAAGAAATTCTCACCGCTACCAATGTGTATTTCAAGCGGAATATTTCTGATATTTGAAATTATTGCACTTATCTTTAACATTATCATTATGGCACTTTCCATAGTACCGTTTGATATTTTCATTCTTCTTTCGCTTGGAGCAGTTTACGTTTACTTCGGAATTACCATCGCCCAGCTTTTCCTGTTTCATATTCAGGATAAATACCGAGTATGGGTTGAAGAAAATTCAATATAAAAGCGAAAGCACCGACTCATAGGAGTCGGTGCTTTCGTTTTTTTATTTGGGGGAAGAAAAATTATATAAAAACAAACTATAGTTTGTTATTATTAAAATCCACGGCCGCCCTGCATACCGCCGCCCATCATATTACCCTGTGAGTCGGTATAAACAAGTGATGACATTTCAATATCTGCCGACGTGCTTCCTGCTGATATTGTATAAGTGCTGCCCTGTGTTATGTCAGGTGTACTTATTGCAACTGAGCCAAAGCTTTTAAGCGATTCAATGCTTATAATCTCGTTGCCGTTTGAATCTGTTAGCGTTACTGTGTCGCCCTTGCTACCGCTTACGCTATTGCAAAGGATTGCTCCCTGTGTTGAGCTGTCTGAAAAGCCTTCAGCCATACCGGAAGCGCCGAGTGCGATAACGGTACCGCCTGAAACTTCGATAGATACACCTGAATCAAGTGCGCCGTTTCCCGAATTTGTAGGACCGTAAACAACCGTATAACCACCTGCTATATACATATAGCCGTTTGAGTCAAGTCCGTCACCATCTGCATTTACCGTTACAACTCCGCCGGAAATAAGGAGGTAGCAGCTTGAGTCGGTATCCATCATTCCGCCGCCTGCCATATCACCCTGCTGCATATTGCCTGACGGTGCTTCGCCGCTTGGCATTTCGCTTGACATATCAGGTCTTTCGGCACCATACGCCGTTTCAATTACTTCTGTTTCGGTGCTGTTCGTTGAAACTGCCGTTTGGTCGGTAGTAGTTGTAGTTGATGTTGTAGAACTTCCGCTTGAAGCGTTAAAACCGTCATCGCTTGCAACAACATCAACTGTGCCGCCCTGCACCTCAATCATTCTTGCCTCAACGCCTTCAGTACTCTTTTGAATATCAACCGTGCCGTCTTTGATGAGTATTGCAGCGCTTGCGTGAATTCCGTCATCCTCTGCATTAATAGTTACAGTGCCGTCCTTAATATATACAAAGCCCTGCGTTTCGTCCTCGTCATTATCTGCGTGGATTGCATCGTTTACCGAGGTAATTGTTATATTTGAAGACGTAATTCTTACGCTGTCATTTGCATCAAGTCCGTTTTTCTCATCAGCGTTTATAACATAAGTTCCGCCGCAAAGCTTAAGGTCATCCTTTGAAGATATTGCGTGACCGTACTTTGCATTAACTGTAAGGGAACCGCTTCCGTTTAGTGTAAGGTCGTCCCTTGAATAAATAACTGCGTTTACATTGTTGTCGTCTGTCTGAACAAAATCGGAGCTGTTTGAAAGCGTATTCTTTGAACCGTCTGCAAGTGTGATAAATACCTTGTCAGCCTGCTTTACATAAACCGCTGCACTTGTTTCGCAGTTTATATCAACGCCGTCAAATACAAGCTGCACCTTTGCATTTTCGTCAGCGACATCGACAATAATCTGTCCGTTTGAAAGAGAGCCTGATATTTCGTAAATACCCTCTGCCGTTATAGTGATTGTGTCGCCGTCAATAGTTACAAATGAGCTGTCAGAGGTTGAGGCAGAATCTTTAAGAGTAATTGTTGAAGCCTCGCTTGCTGTATACGACGGGTCAAGATCTTTGTCGGAGAACATATCGTTTTCATCAATTATATCGCTTACTCTCGTTGCTGTTGCAACCGCAACAGTGCCGGCATCAGCCGATACAGCGGTAACTTCTTTTGTTTCAGCCTTACTGCAGCCGAAGAAGAGTGCTGTCACCATAGCCGTAACACATAATATAGATAATAGTTTTTTAATGTTTTTCTTTTTCATAAGTTTCATCCTTTCGCCTTGGGGTTTTCCCTTTACAACAAGAATGATACAGGACATTTTTTAACTGAAAAAGCAAATTAAATTAAGATTTACTGAATATTGTAAATGAAAATAAAACACTTTTAGAACTAAATTATGAACAAAAAATAGAGAAAAGTCTAATAATTAGGCTTTTCTCTATTTTAATTATAAATAATAGTTTCTACTATATTACTCATCGTCGGAGGAGAGCTTGAGTACAGCGAGGAACGCCTCCTGAGGAACCTCTACGGTTCCAAACTGGCGCATACGCTTTTTACCCTCCTTCTGCTTTTCAAGAAGCTTTTTCTTTCTCGTTACGTCACCGCCGTAGCACTTTGCAAGCACGTCCTTACGAAGCGCCTTAACAGTTTCTCTTGCAATAACCTTACCGCCGATTGCAACCTGAATAGGAATTTCAAAAAGGTGACGAGGTATATGTTTTTTAAGCTGCTCTGCAATTTTTCTCGCACGCTGATATGCCTTTTCCCTGTGAATAATAAATGAAAGTGCGTCGATTATATCTCCGTTGAGAAGAACGTCGACCTTACAAAGTTCGCTTCTTCTGTAATCGGAAATTTCGTAGTCGAAGGATGCATATCCCCTTGTTCTCGACTTAAGAGCGTCAAAGAAATCGTAAATGATTTCATTAAGAGGAAGCTCATAGTGAATATCAACTCTGTCAGGAGTGATGTAATTCATATCCTTGAACACGCCTCTTCTTTCCTGGCACATATCCATAATAGTACCGACAAATTCGCTCGGCACATAGATATGCGCATCGGCAAACGGCTCCTCGCAGTAGTCGATATAAGCAGGGTCAGGATAATTTGTAGGATTATCAATTTCAACCATTGTGCCGTCTGTAAGATATATTTTATAAACAACGCTCGGCACTGTGGTGATAAGGTCAAGATTGTACTCCCTTTCAAGCCTTTCTTCAATTATTTCAAGGTGGAGAAGACCAAGAAAGCCGCAACGAAAACCGAAACCGAGCGCACCCGATGTTTCAGGCTCGTATGAAAGTGAGGCATCGTTAAGCTGAAGCTTTTCAAGTGCGTCACGAAGCGCCTCATAGTCGGCGCCGTCAGCAGGATAAACTCCGCAGAAAACCATTGGATTTACCTTGCGATAGCCCGGAAGCGCCTCGGGTGCGGGATTTGCTGCAAGGGTTACGGTATCGCCGACTCTTGCATCGCTGACAGTTTTAATTGACGCTGTTATATAACCAACCTCGCCGGCACAAAGCTCATTTGCTTTTTCCATAGAAGTGGCGCGCATATAACCAACCTCAACAACATTGAACTCTGCGCCCGTTGCCATCATACGCATAGTATCTCCCGCTTTAATCTTTCCGTCCATAATACGGACATAAACAATGACTCCGCGGTATGAATCATACACCGAGTCAAATATTAGAGCCTTAAGCGGTTTATTGTCATCACCCTGCGGCGGCTTGATTTCATTAACAATATATTCAAGCACTTCCTCAACATTTTCACCTGTCTTTGCACTTACGCGCGGTGCGTCCATACAGGGTATGCCGATAACCTCTTCAACCTCTTCGGCTGCTCTTTCAGGGTCAGCTGCAGGAAGGTCAATCTTATTTATAACAGGGAGGATATCAAGATCGTGGTCAAGCGCAAGATATGTATTTGCAAGAGTCTGAGCCTCAACGCCCTGAGAAGCGTCAACTATAAGAATTGCGCCCTCGCACGCTGCAAGAGAACGCGAAACCTCATAGTTAAAGTCGACATGACCCGGAGTGTCAATAAGATTGAACTCGTACTGTTCCCCGTTTTTTGCCGTATAGTCGAGCTTTACGGCGTGCGCCTTGATGGTTATTCCTCTTTCCCTTTCAAGCTCCATATCGTCCAGAATCTGCTCCTGCATATCACGAACCGCAACCGAGCTTGTAAGCTCAAGAAGTCTGTCGGCAAGAGTGGATTTTCCGTGGTCGATATGAGCAATTATTGAAAAGTTTCTGATATTTTCCTTATTAACTGACAAAATTATTTCCTCTTGTTTACCTGGTTAATTTCTTTTCTTATTCTGTCGCGGCTGAACTTGAATCTTTCAAAAAGGCGTCTGATATAGCAAATCGGAAGCAGATACGGTTTTTCGTTAAGCTCGGGATAAATCTGCTTCATAAAATCTTTTTTCGGAAATGCTCGTCCTAAAACATACTTAGCCTTGCCTTCGTCAAGATCAGGTCTTAAATCATCATCCGGCTTATTGACAGCTCTTCCTGTAAGAATTACAGAAAGAAGGTTTTGTTCATTCTCGCCCGATTGTCCGTCTTCAAATAATGCATTGCAGAGATTTACAAGCGTATTGTGAAACTCGTCTAAATTGTATTCTTCAAAAACAGAGTTTATATAATCAAAGTCGTAATTTTCTTTTTGGCGAAGATAATAAATATCACACAAAAATCTTATACTGCTTCCGCCGAAAAGATAATGCTTATAAAGGTGTGCAACCGTGTGGATATAGTTGTCCTCTTTATTGATAACAAGCCTGTGGGTATTTCCTACCCTCTCCGCTCTGTCCCACACATTAAGGTCGAGGCAGAAATCATCCTCGGGATTAAAAAGTCTTTTATGAAATTCTATTGTTACGGGATACTTTATGAAATCATCTGAAGCAGGCGACTGAACATTAAGGTAAAAATCATTCTTCTTCATTATCTCAAGCACGTCGTTACGCCTTGACACATCATAAAGAATGTCGTTATCACCCATCTGGCGCATAGTTGTTTTGGGGTAATACTCCCTGATAACCAAACCCTTGAGGAAAATATAATCAATTCCCTCTTTTTCGAGTTCGTCGCAAATAGCGCGCCTTTCGTTATCGACAATTATTGTTTTGCGCAGATTTGAAAGCTCATAGTTTCGCCACTGCGCTTTCATTTCATCGTCTATGCTGTCATCCTTCTGAAGAAAAGGAAGTATGAGATTATACACCTGTTGTCTGTCGGCAAGATTCAAGAGCTTTTCAACATCTATACCCTGAGCGCTTGGCGCATCCTCCCCTTTGATCGCACATCTTATGAGAGTCAAAAGATATTCAGTTTCCCTGTCGTTTAATGAAAACATATTAGTCCTCAACAATCTTTTTTTCCTTCAATAGTGAAATCAGTTCTTTTATATCATTACGGGCAGTCTGCTCGTCAACATCATATTTTTTTACAATCTCGTTTACGAGGCTGTCCTCGGTCTGCTCTTTTTTGAGAAGCTCAAAAATAAATGCAGCAGTATCGTTATTTTTAATAATACCGTTAAAGCTTTTCGTTGCCTTGCCTGTTGCAATTGCAAAACATTCACCGTCTATTTTATTTGTTACTATTCCCTTTTTAAGTTTCATTTTATACCTCTTTTTATTAGTAAGTGAATTATACTTAAGAAGCATCTCCAATGCTTTATTTATACATCCTCGGGCGACCATGACGGCTGCAATTCATCTATCTGCAAAAAGCCGTCCACTTTAGCTGCAACCTGGTATTGATCTTCGTAAACTATTTCGCCCGGGTCATTTGTATATACCAAAAAATAAGGATGATTATACCTTTCCAAAAGCCACATAGCAGGACGAATCATTTTAAGCATTTCCTCAGAATTTTCCGTTTTGAACCAGCATACAACAGGTTCCCGATTTTTACATTGCGGCGGCCATGGAAGGTTTTCGGCAAACCAGCTGTCGATTTCACGAAAAAGATCTGCATCTTCTTCATCCATAATATCCTGCTGAATCAAATGCCAGCACATACTGAATATGCCCTTTGCATACAAAGTATTCTTTGCAAGTTCTTTACCTTGTATGCGAACATACTTAAAATTCATTTTGCTCATTATTACCCTTTCGATGCATTATGTTTCATAACATACTCAATAGGCTTTACTTACTTTTTCTATCAAGGCTACCGCCTCAACATGAGTCGTTCGCGGGAACATATCCACCGCAGTAAGCCTTTCTGTTTTATAATTCATACTTTCAAAAATCGCTAAATCCCTTGCAAGCGTTGCGCTGTCACAGGACACGTAAACAATCCTTTCGGGCGCCATATCTACAACAGTGTTGATAAGCGACACGTCGCAGCCCTTTCGAGGAGGGTCAAGAATTATAACGTTTGGGCTTATTCCCTCATCCTTCAGCTTAAGCGCAGCCGTTGACGCATCTGCACAGATAAACCTTGCATTTTCAATGCCGTTAAGCTTTGCATTGAGCCTTGCATTTTTTACTGCGTCAGGTACAATTTCAACTCCTATAAGTTGATTTACGCTTTCAGCCATTGTGATTCCGATAGTGCCTACTCCACAGTAAAGGTCAAGAAGTGTGTCGCTCTTTTTAAGCTTTGCAAAATCTCTTGCTGTTTTATAAAGCACCTCGCACTGACTCCGGTTCACCTGATAAAATGAGTTTGGAGATATAATGAACCTTTTACCTAAAAGCTCGTCTGTAATTGTATCGTTTCCCCAAACGGTAACGGTATCATTACTCAAAATCACATTTGATTTTGAGGTATTGAAATTCACTTGAATTGACTTTATATTCTTAAGGCTTTCAGTCAGGCATTTTACAAGAAAATCAGGATTAATTATCTCCTTTGAGTTAACAACTGCGCATGCCATAATCTCATCGGTAGCAAACGCCTTTCGAAAATAAATATGCCTTAAATATCCCTTTCCTGTCTGCTCGTCGTACGAGGATATATTCTCTTCATTTATCCATCTCTCAAATGCTGAAATTCCGAGCGAAAATTCCTTTGGCGAAAGCTTGCAGTCGTAATCGGGACAGGCAATAACCCTGTGAGAGTTAATTGCATAAAAGCCTGCTGTAAGCCTTCCGTTTTCTATTTTGACGGGGTACTGTGCTTTATTTCTGTATCTTTCGGTTTTTTCAGCGCCGATTATATCTTCAACCGTAATATCAAGATGACCTATTCTTTTAACGGCATCCTGCACCCTGTCCTTTTTGTAACGGAGCTCCTCTTCATAGCTCATACATCTGAAGGCACAGCCGCCGCATCTGTCAGAAACGGCGCAGTCACTTTGAATCCTGTGAGGACTTGGAGTAACAAGCTCTTTTACAATACCGACAGCGTAATTCTTTTTAACCTTGATAATATGTGCAACAATCTTGTCACAAGTCACGGTACCGTAAACAAAAACTGCTATTGACTCATAATGCCCGATACCGCTTCCCTGTGAAGTCATCGCTTCTATCACTAGTTCAATATCATCGTTTTTCTGAAGCTTCATAGAAATCTCCATTATATATAATAACGCATTATATATAATAACACATATTTATTAAATAATAAAGAGTTAATTTGGATATGCGCAAAAAAAGAACAGTTGCAATGCAACTGTTCTTAAATGTTTGATTAAAGCTTTGATTAAGCCTCTGCGCCCTCTTCGGACTTCTTTTCCTTGAGAAGAACAAATTTCTCCATCGGGAAGAGAATAACCATCTGAACAAAGCCTGCTGCAAGACCTGCGATTGTTCTTGCAAGACCGTTGAGCCATGACCAAGGAGCCTTTGCAATAACGCCAACGAGCCAGCCCTGGAACCATGTTGAGAAGAGGATAAGAGCTATCATAAGTACGATATAGATTGCGAAGTTATACCATGGTGCGTCCGACTTGAAGGTTGTCTTCTTGTTCTGATAGAAACCGTAGATATTAGCAATAAGGTTTGAAAGGAAGAACGGAAGGAGATATCCCCAAGTAACTGCACCGTCAACAACATACTTAGCAACCTGCTCTGCGCCCTTTGCTGTTGAAGCGTCAAAGATAAGTTCGGGATTGAAAATACCCTGAAGAAATGCAGGAACTGTTGCAACAACGCCGTCAAATACGAAAGGAAGAACATTCGCAAGAACGAGCTGAATGATTGTTACAAGACCCGATACAACGAGAAACTTTACAAGCTGCCACACAGTCTTGATAAATGAACCCTTTTCCTCTGCAGCGCCGTCGATGCCGCCGAGAGAAATCTTTTTCTTTTCATCTGCCATAAACTTTTACTCCTTAAAATAAAATATTTGCAAAAATATTATAACAAGAATAATTATACATTGCAACATTTTTTATTTGAAAATATCATAAAAAAAGAGAGGGTTGAAAAGGCGAGGTGCGATAACGAAGGTTAGTCCAAAAATCGCATCTTTTCCGCCATAACTACATTAAAATGTCCATTAGGGCGTTAGCCCAAACGGACATTTGTGCTTTGTTCTGACAAAAAATCTGCTGATTTTAGGATGCCAAGCAGTTTTGACAAAGTAATTTTAGTTCATAAATGTATTACAAAATTCCCTGCATACTCGCGTACGCAGGGAATTTTTAATGCTTTTAGGGACTAAAGGACAAAGTCAAAACCTATCCTTCGTTACCGCACCTCGCCTAATATTTTTTTAAGCCTCTGCTTCACCAAGGCAAGCGCCTGAAGCGTCAAACTCATAATCAACGCCGTCGATAGTATAGATTCCGTCGAAATACATATAACCTTCGTCAGGGTCTAAGTAATATGTCTTACCTTTTAACTCAAGCCAGCCTGTTACGCAAGTTCCGTCAGAATTGAGATAATACCAATTTCCCTTTGCTCCGCCGCTGTAAGTTTCCTGAACCCAGCCAGCCTTTGTTCTGAGAGCGCCGTTTGACTCAGCAAAATAAAGCTTTCCGTTATCATTGATAACGCCTGTTACCATATTACCGTGCTCTTTATTCATATAGTACCATGTACCTTTAACTCTTACCCAGCCTGTGAGTGCCTTACCGTTTTTATAGTAAGCCCATTCGGTATATTTGTAAGATGAACCGTCGCTGTTGTTGTAAGTAGAAGTAGCGCTGTTCCATCCGTCTTTAGGACTTTTTACCCATGCGCCGCTTGAGTTGAAGAAGTAAATTTTGCCGTCAATATTCCATGAACCGATGTACATAAAATAACTATCCGGATCCAAATAATACCATACGCCTTTAACTCTTACCCAGCCGCTGTAAAGCTCACCGCTGCTCTTTGCAAAATACCATTCGCCGTATTTGTCCTGTCCCCAGCCGGTAATCATCGCGCCGTTTTTATCAAACGCATATTCCTTACCGTTGATGTTTTGTTGATACTGGTACATATAATGATACTCCTTATCAAAATAGTACCACTTGCCTTTTATGCTTACCCAGCCGCTGTAAAGCTCGCCGCTGCTTTTAGCATAATACCACTCGACATCGCCGTAACTCCATGTTTGCTTAATCCAGCCCGTCTGCATAGCACCGCTTGAAGCAAAGTAATAGTCCTTACCGTTGATTTCATAGACGCCGTCAGAAATCATCATTGAGCTATATTCCTCTTCAAAGTAGTACCAAGCATTCTTGATATACTTCCAGCCGCTGACCGGTGAGCCGTTTTCATAATACCACCAATAAACACTTCCGTCGTAGGTTTCCTTGTACCAACCGTTTTGCGGTGTTTCTGCCTGAGCCGTAATTGTAATTCCGGCAAAGGTTGAAAGAAGCATCATAGCCGCTAATAAAACGCTGATAATCTTTTTCATAAAATCTCTCCTTAAAAAATATTTGTAAAGTAATCTGCTTTACAAGACAATTATATCATAAAACTTACTGCTAATCAACCAAATTTCCATTTTGTCACGACAAAAAGCCAATCATTCCGGATATGCCTGCTGCGTGAACAATTGCGATTATCGCCCAGACGATAAGTGCAACAATTCCGACTACTATTGCAAGAAGAAGGATTACGCAAAGGATAAGAAGGCAGAGAATAAACGGTCCCTTCTTACTCTTCTTGACAGTATCCTCAAATTCTTTTTGCTCAAACATCTCGGCAGGTGCCGGATTTTCGTCGTCAAATACGGGATACAGCGGAAGCGTTGCCTCGGCATCACAATAGCCCGGATTCCAGAGGAGAGGCTCAACAAGTGACCTTACAGAAGTTGCGCCCTTAAGGAATTTACCGATTGAAAGGTGAATAGTGTTAAGGAAGCTGTCAATAACATTGAGAAGTCCGCAGGTGAGCTTATACTCCCTGGTATCCGGTGTATAAGGCGAGTCACCGCAATAAAGATTCTGTACAAGCTCGAGGATAAAGTCAACAACCTTGTTGTCCTTGATATCCTCGATATCAGCCTTTGAAAGTCCGCTTTCCTTTTTGCAAAGCTTCCACACTTTCTTAAAGGTGAGCTTGTTAAGGAATTTTCCAACAGGTCTTAATATCGGCTTAAGCTTTGTTGCTTTTTCACGGCTGATTGAGAAAGAGCCCGCCATGTCAATAAAGCGGTCATAGTCGTTAGCAAGCGCATTTACTACATCGCCTATCATTCCGAAGAAAAATCCCTTCATATACTCGTCAAACGGCTTGCCGTTCGTATCAAGACCCGGAACGTCTTTAATAAGTATAGTTTCGACATCAACCTTCGCATTTTTAGGGTCGATGATAACATTTCTCATCGCAGGAGGACAGCCTATCATTGCACCGCAGGCAATGTCATAAAATCTGTTGCCCTTCGGGGTTGTTATGTAGCTTATATCGTGAACGTGAGTATGTCCCGTAAGCATAACCTGAAGTCCGTTATCAGCAAAGATTTCTCGGGTGATTTCGTGATTTCGCTGCATATCGCCTTTACCGATTATTGAATAAAACGGTGAAGGTGAAATCATAGGATGATGAGTCATCGCAATAACGAACTGGTCGTTGTCGTGGGCGTCTTTAAGCTGTTCCATAATCCATTCCATACATTCATCGGAATAGCCGGAACCCCTTTCGCCGTCAGGCTTTTCATTTGTGTCGTCGTTAAGTGCAAAAAGGCGGTAGCCCGGTGCAAGCTGAACGACATAGCTAAGCCCCTGCTTAAAGCTTGATATAGCCTCATTCGGACCGAATTCATAATACATATCCCAAAGGTCGTGCCTGTCGGCAACTGCAGGAACATCAATCTCATTATCGCCGTCATAGCCTTTTGTGAAGCCGCTTGGTCTGAAATCATGCGTAGCGGTGATTACATATACCCTTTTACCTCTCTTTTTGAGGTCACGAAGCATTTCAATAAACTCCTCATGCGAGGTGATTTCACCGTCCTTTGTTGTGTCGCCCGCAAGAACAATTATATCGGTAGAGGTGTCCTCGCAAAGCATATCAAAGCCTGCCTTAATTACAAGGTCGGAGTCCTTGATAACCTTCTGGCTTTTGGACTCGGCATTTTCATACGCTTTACCCTCGGTACCGTTTTTTCTTGAGTAATAATGAAGGTCGGTTATAAACTGAATTTTAAGCGGTTCATTATTACTGCCGTAAATTTTTTCAGACATTTTATTTCCCCCTAAACTGTTTTTATTTCAAGGATGCCCGATTTTACACTCTTGTTAAAAGTGAATTCAAGCGAGCCTTTATTTCTTTCAAAAAATTCTGTTTCCTTACCATCAAGATACGCCTTGTAGGAATACTTGTCGGACAGGGTTACAATCATTGAATATCTGTCACTGTCACCGAAATATTCAAACGAGATTTCAGCGCTGTTATCATTGGTTTTCTGATAATTTGTCCAAACATCAAATCCGGTTGTAACAGTATTTGGAAGATGGTAGCAATTTGCCCATATACAAATCGGCGCAGAAAGACCGCCGAAATTATGGAACCAGCCTCCCCTTCTCGTTTTAATACCGAAACATTCATAGGTATTATACGAAAAGTCGGTTTCAGCCTTCCACATATCAAGCGCTCTTTCGGCTATAGAATAGGCAAAATCCGTATCGCCGTTATCGAGCATGGCCTTCCAAATATACCACTGATGACTCATCCAGACATTACCGTTCCAGTAGCCGTCGTCGAAATAATATGAAGCCGACATATCAACGGCAGAAATGCCTGCAGCTGACCACATCTCTTTTGGGTTTTTAATATGGCCTATAAGCCTTTTCTTCCTCTCGCCGCTTACAGCACCTGCAACAAACGGATAAACACCCTCAATTCCTTTGTTGTAGTTTTCGCCGTCAGGAGTTCTCATAATGCCGGTGAAATTGCCGTTTTCATCGTAGGTAGTGTAAGCAAAATAGCCGGACTCCTCATCCCACGAAAGAGTGTTAAGAGCTTTTGTTGAAGCGGCTATATCCTCTTCGTAAACCTTAACATCATCATACTTATTGAGGTATGTCGCAACCATTTTCATAATTTTGCCCGCAAGAATAATATGCGAGGTTGAAAGGCAGGGGCAAGTGTTTTTTTCCGCTTTGCGCCTTATCATTTCAACCTGAACGGGTAAATCGTCCATACCGCAATGTGAATACCAGTAATCATAGGTTGTGAGAAGACCGTTTCCGAATTTCGCACAGGTTGACTTATGAGTTCTTCCGCGCAAAAACTCATAATATAGTTTCATTTTATCATAGAGAAAATCAAGCTCGTGTTTGTCATCAGTCCTTTTAAGAAGCTCGATATACTGTGCAAACTGAGTCGGCACAAGTGAGCCGTGAAGAAGAAATGCAAAATCCTTATTACTCTTGTCGCAAAGGTACAAATCAAGCGAATACCTGCAGAGCTTCTTTGAAAATTCAAGAAGTCCCATTCCTATAAAACCGCTGTCCCAAGTATAGAAGCTGTCCCATCTTTTGCCCGGCGTATGGTGAACAACATTTTCACCGTGACGGTAAACGGGATAAACAGTATTTGTAAGAAGAGTCGACCTTAAAATTTCAGTGGAAAGAGCATATTTCATTCCGCTTTCGTTAAACGGTGTGCGCTGTTCGGCGCTTGCCTTATTATATATTTGCTCATACTCTTCTTCAGTAAGCGGCGAAAAATCAGCGTCTGAAATCACCGCATACTCAATATGCGAAGATTGAGGGGCTACAAATATTGATTTAATAAGTGAATTGTGAAAATACCCATCGTCGCTGTGTTTTCTTTCAAAAGAGCGTGAAAAGGTTTCAGTCAGGTCATCATATGTATGGTCGCCGTTTGAAAGGCGGTTGATAAGCGCATCCTCAAGCGAGCCTGAAAAGAGCTCCCTTTCACGAGTATTTTTGTTATGGGTGAGGATATAAAAATCCGGTATATCCTTATATTTCAGAGTTGTCCTGTGTCCGTTTTCCAGTATGCTTGTTTCTCTTTCGGGAATAAAATCATACTGCTTCATTTCAGTATAAAGCTCCGCCTTGTCTGACTCGTCGATAACTGCGAGAAAATCAAATTCAATTCCTGCACCGCCAAGACTTTCAAGCGTAAAAGTATCAGAATAAGGAAAGTAAGCAAATGTAAGGCCGCCGCTGTTTTTGAAAACAACCTTCCCCTGTTCGCTTAAAAAGAGCGCATCACCTTCTGTAACAGTACGGTATCTGACGGCAACAACCGGGTTTTCAATTCCGTCACACGAAAGGTTAAAGCAAACCCTGTCGCCCTTTTCGCAACCGAAAGGCTTAAAGCCGTGGTAATGAACATGCCTGTTATCACAGCGGTCACCGAGACCCTTGCCGAGATAAAAGCTTTCATCGGCAAACATTCCTCTGAACATACCGTCGGGGGTTTCCTCATCCCACGGTCTGTCCTTTGCATGAGAGAATTCGGTATAATCGTTTGCGTTTATCAAAACGCACTTTTCGGGCGTGTTGACAAAGCAGTAGCTTTTATAAGGAAATTCAAGGGAGGCGAAACAGTTTAACACGCAGTTTTGCATAAGCTCTGTATTGTTTACAAGCTGTGTCCTCATAAGATATGCTGAATCATTTATCTTTGAAAATGATATATCTGCATACACCTTATCCTTCCACATAAGCTCATATCTGTATGAATAAAAGGTGTAGTCGCTTTTACACTTCCACAAATGGTACGAGGAAGGAACAGTAACGTTTGGCACGGGGGTCGAGCTGTTCCAAAGCGTCGGGTGGACGATAAAATCGAACCTTGCACCAATGTCGCTTTTCTCTTTTATTATTTTTGAAATGCCCATATATTTTTTAGAATATGGTCCCCATAAAGGCATTGTAAACTGTGTATTATTTTTCATATCTTATTCCTTTTCAGAGAGATATTATAGTTATTATTGCGCATTTGAAAAGTTTTGTCAACTAATATAATAATAATTTATATTTTATATTTTTCTGTCATTGACAAATCATACTTAATAAGGTAATATTATATATGTATTTTTATATAATAATTTAACTTGGAGATATGTTATGAACTTAGATGCTAATGTGCAAAAGCTTCTTATGCTTGTGCTTAAGAGGTGGAGATTAATTCTCATTGTCGCTCTTATAGGTACAATGGCGGCATACTTCTACACCGCAAACTTTGTAGATTTAACTTACACATCAACGGTTGAATTTCTTGCGTACACTCAGGACGCAAGACAGGATTTGTCAGACTCGACCAATGCTTCGCAGACTGTCAGCAACACGAGTAAGATGAACTATGCTATCAAAATGCTCAGCACTTATATTGAGCTTTTCCAGACAAACGAGTTCAACCAGACTGTTGCAGAAGAACTCAACGAGGAAAACGGGCAAAACTATTCCGGCGGTGTTATAAAGAGCGCAGTTACCATTGAAACAGTACCCGACACTGCTATGTTCAAAATAACCGTTACCACAAAGGATGCCGACACATCTTATCAGATTGCAAAGCAGCTTGAAACAAGCATTCCCGAAAAGATGAACAACACCAATAACGGTCTTGTAGGAGCCTCTGTTGAGGACTCTGCAAGAAAGGCTACAACGTCTGAAAAGCTCGGTTACCCGAAGAAGTGCGCAATCGGCTTTTTAGCAGGCGCTGTTCTTGCTATTGCATTTGTAATTCTCCGTGACCTTCTTGATGTAAGAATTAAGTCCAGCGACGAGCTTTCAGAGAGATACGGTGTTCCGATTCTCGGTACTATTCCTGAATTTGAAATTAAAGCAAACAATAGCTCAAGGCTATCCTCAAGACAGACGGGCAAGTCTTCTAAATCAGACGGTAATGCCAAGTCTTCTAAGGCAGAAAGCAAAGCTGAAGCAAAGGAGGATAAATAATTATGGCTGCTAAAGAAAGAAAAAAACAGGTTAAAACTACACAGGTTTCTTCCCGTTATATTCTTAAGGACGCTCCTATTCAGCCAGCCCTTAAGTTCAGAATTGAAGAGGCATACAAAACAATCCGTGCAAACATTATGTTCTCGGTTGTTAAAAAGGGATGTAAGGTAATCGTTGTAAGCTCCTCTGCTCCTAACGAGGGTAAAACAACTACCACAGTTAACCTTGCAGTAACAATTGCTCAGGCTGACCAAAGAGTGCTTCTTATCGACGGCGACCTTCGTAAGCCGAAGATTCATCACTATTTCTCTGTTCCTAATTCACCCGGACTTACAAACTATCTCGGTGACGTTATTTCAGGAAAAAGGGCAAACTTCTTCAGTGTTGTTCACCCGACAGAGTACGAAAATCTTTCAATTCTCACCTCAGGCTCAATTCCTCCAAACCCTGCAGAGCTTTTAGGCTCTGAGCTTATGACGAATTTCCTTGAGGATGTAAGCAGAGATTTTGACTATATCATCATTGATACTCCGCCTATCAATGTTGTATCAGACGCACTTCCGCTTATTCGTGAAAGCGACGGCGTTGTCCTTATTGTTCGTTCAAATCAGTCAACACATCCCGAGCTTCAGCGAGCTTTATCAGCACTTGAATTCATCGACGCAAAAATACTTGGCTTCGTTGTTAACTTTGTTGAATCAAAGGCTAACAGATATTATTCAAAGGGCTCTTACGGAAACTACGGAAGATACGGATACAGAGGCTACGGTGGATACGGATATGGCGGTTATGGCTACGGTGGATACGGCTATGGCGGCGGATACGGCTATGGCGGCGGTTACGGTTACGGTAACTATAGCTACGGCACATACGGCTACGATCCGAGAGGTTAAGCAAAATGATTATCAACAAGCTGGTTGAAACACATTGCCATATCCTTCCCGGAATTGATGACGGCTCGCCCGATGTTGAAACAAGTGTTAAAATGATAAAAAGGCTTCAGGCACAGGGATGCGAGAAGATAATTCTCACACCGCATTACTATTCTGATTCAATCTCATATGACGACTTTGTCACAATGAGAGATGAATCACTTGCAAGTCTTAAGGCAGCGCTTGGTTATGATGCGCCTAAGCTCATTCCTGCTGCAGAGGTTTATATAACCCCTTACCTTTTTAATTATGACAATCTTGAAAAACTCGTTATTGGCAAATCAAGATATGCACTTATTGAGCACCCGTTTTCTTGCAGCTTTGGTGAAAACACATATGACAGGCTGTTAAACCTTAATTACGATTACAACATAAAGCCGATTCTGGCACATATTGAACGCTATCCGGCACTGATGGAAAATCCGTCTCTTATTGATGATTACATTGATATGGGCTGTCTTGTTCAGGTTAATATAAGCTCTTTTGTAGACTCAAGAAAGAGTGTTAAGAAAAAGCTTTTCAAATACCTTGAAACAGGCAGAATTCACCTTATCGGCTCCGATAGTCACAACCTTACGACAAGACCTCCGGAGTATACTCAAGGTGTTAAGGAGATTGTTGACAGATACGGACAGGAAGCACTCGATGTGCTTGAATCAAACGCAAGACTTCTTGCTGAATAAATATTAACGGCATCCCGAATCAATCAGGATGCCGTTTTCTTTTTATAATTATGAACCAAGAAGCGGTTGGTCAAAAGCATATAACGCTTCATTTATCTCAAAAATATCGTAGCGCTTATTTTTAATGAAGTATTCTATAATAATATCCGCCTTATTACTGTGTGAAATTGCATAGCCTGCTTTCATAAGAAGCTCCCTGGTTTCGTCAAGTGAAAGTTCAAGCCCGATTGCAAGCGAAAATGCGGTCTGTTTACTTGGTCTATACAAATCATTTGAGCGGATTTTTGAAAAAAGCCTTCTGTCAACATTTGCTTTTTTATAACAATCGCTGTCCTTAATCCCCTTTTCATCAAGCTTTCTGAAAAGCATTTGGGAAAAGCTTTCGTCAATAACCTCGTCAATGATATTACTTATGCTTTCATCAATGCTTTCATAAAGTGGCCCTCGCATTAAAGATGTTTCTCTTGTACGCGGCGCCATTTTAGCAAAGGCAGGCACAGCGCTTCCGACGGTGAAATCGGCTGAAGTGAAATTGTCGTCAATATACTTGCCGATTTCTTTCAGCAGTGCTTTACTTATTTTGTTTTTTCGAAAAAGCGACATATTACCACTCCGCAAAAAATAATGCAGGCACAAACGCCTGCATTAATTATATCATATATTATTCCTTTTTTCCACTTACTATATATATTTCATCCTCGTCACTTTTTGTTATATCAGAAAAGCCGCAGGACAAAAAGATTTTTTCCAGCTCGTCGGCGCTCATAAGTCCGTTTGAAACTGATGACGCGCTATCCTTGTGACGTCTGTCGATTTCCTTTCGTCCCCAATCGTGAGCAACCGTCAGAGTGCCGCCCTTCCTGATGACTTTATAAAGATTTTCAAAAAGCGACTGTGGTGAACAAAAATGAGGAAACGCATTAAATATAACGCATCTGTCGTACTGAGATGAAAAAGAATAGCTTTCTGCATCACCGCAAATTATAGTTACCCTTTCGTTACCGGCATATTTCTTTTCTGCAATTTCAGCCATACCTTTTGAAATATCAATACCTGTTACTGCAGAAACATTTCTCGCAAGATAGTAATCTATCATTACGCCCGTGCCGCACGCAATATCAAGAACGCAGTCGCCGCTTTTAACGCCGGCAGTATCAAGTATTACGTTCATCTTGACATCGTTTGGCTCAAGACCTGAATCCCATTCGGAAGAAAGCTTGTCAAAAAAACGGATTATATCACTCTTCCTCATCGGTTTCTCCGTAATAGTAATAGTCTATGTCGTCCATATTAGAATGTTGCTGTGTAATTACGCCCGTCTTAAGAAGCGCAATATAAACTGCAGGAATAAGTATAAGCTGAATTACAATACCCGGAAGACAGGTTACAAAATGAGTTATCGCAAGCATCTTGATTGTCTGCCCCATTGAGAAAAAGAGCGCCTGAACAATACTTGCTGCAATTCTTCCCGAAACCATTGCGGTTATAAGACTCGCATAAAGCCTTAAATATTCATTTTCTATATTTGCATATTTTATCATGAGTGCTGAAACAATTCCGAAAATTGCAAGCTCCACAGCCATTGACGGAAGCATAGGCGGAATCGGCATACCTGTAATCAGCGATGAAATCATCGGTGTTACAATACCGCACAAAAGTCCATACTGCCATCCGCATATTAGTCCGCAAAGAAGAACAGGAAGGTGCATGGGGCAGAAAATCTGTCCGCCGTTCGGGATTGAGTGGAATGCAATAGGGATAATGACACCAAGAGCAATACAAAGTCCCGTAATTATATTCTTTTTTATTTCTTCGTGTTTCATATATCTGCCTCTTAATGTTTAACTCTTTTAATATTATCCATATGACAGCTGTGCTTGTCAAGAAGAAAATAACTAATTTTACAATTTTATAGATAAATAATAATTAATAATTCTAATAATATGCCACTATTACAAAATCACTTTATTTAATTGCACTTTTCTGCTATTATAGATATTGGTGATAAAATGAAAATTAAAGATTTCTTTGAAAAGCACAACGAGGTTGCGGTTGCGTTTTCCGGCGGAGTTGACTCGGCAGTACTCTTACTTCTTGCAAAAAGATATGCAAACAGAGTTAAGGCATATTATGTAAAGTCACAGTTTCAGCCTGAGTTTGAACTTAAGGACGCTGTGGAGATTGCAAAGCTTCTTGATGCCGAAATCGAAGTGATGAGTCTTGATGTGCTCAGCGACAAAACAATATCAAATAATCCTGAAAACAGATGCTATTACTGCAAAAGAAGGATTTTTTCAACAATATGTAACAAGGCGAAGGACGACGGGTTTTCGACAGTTATTGACGGCACAAATGCATCCGACAAGGCTGACGACAGACCGGGTATGAAGGCGCTTTCAGAGCTTGGCGTTTATTCTCCGTTAAGGATTTGCGCAATGACAAAATCAGAAATCCGCGCTATTGCGAAGGAAAGCAACCTTCCGGTAGCCGACAAGCCGTCATACGCCTGCCTGGCTACAAGAATCAAGACAAATACGCCTATAACAGCAGAAACACTTGAAAAAACAGAAAAAAGCGAAAATATACTTTCCTCACTTGGATTTAGAAATTACAGAGTGAGATATAACAACGGCTCAGCCGTGCTTGAGCTTGGGCTGAATGATTTCGCCGTTTTTTATAAAAAGAGAAAAGAGGTATACTCTGCTCTTTCAAAGCTTTATGACGAAGTATATCTTAACCTGAAGGAGAGAGAAGATGAATAAGGAAGAGCTTAAAACACTTCTTGAAAAGGTCGCAAACGGCGAGGTTTCCACTGACGAAGCGATGCTTAAAATAAAAATACAGCCGTATGAGGATCTCGGCTTTGCAAAAATTGATACTCACCGAGGTGTAAGGCAGGGCGCGGACGAGGTAATATTCGGCGCTGGAAAGACAAAGGATCAGATTAAAAAGATTACTCAACACATTCTTTCAACAGGCACAAAAAACGTGCTTATCACAAGGCTTTCAAAGGAAAGCGCTGATTATCTCAGAGAAGATACAAAGCTTTTTTATGACGAGCTTTCCAAGATAGGAATTGCAGGTGAATATGAAAAGCCCGACGGAGTAGGAAACATTGTCATTGCAACCGGGGGGACAAGCGATATACCCGTTGCCGAAGAGGCAGCGCTTACGGCAGAGTACTATTCTAACAAGGTTGTACGTCTTTACGACGTAGGCGTTGCGGGAATCCACAGACTTATGGACAATGCAGATACACTTGCAAAAGCAAGAGTTGTTATTGCCGTTGCCGGAATGGAAGGCGCACTTGCAAGCGTTGTAGGAGGTATGGTTGACTGCCCTGTTATTGCCGTGCCGACAAGCGTTGGCTATGGTGCTAATTTTGAAGGGCTTTCAGCACTGCTTTCCATGCTTAATTCATGTGCAAGCGGAGTCGGAGTTGTAAATATTGACAACGGATTTGGCGCCGGATACCTTGCAGGAATGATTAATAAAATGTAGGTGTTATTATGAATTTATATTTTGAATGTAATATGGGAGCCGCCGGCGATATGATTTCAGGCGCTCTTGTGGATTTATTTGACGATAAGAATAGTATTGTAAAAGAGCTTAACTCGTTAAACCTTCCTCATACTCAAATTAAATGCAGCGAAAAAACGCAAAGCTCAATTAGCGGCATCCACATTGATGTTATTATTGACGGAGATGAAGAACGGCCTGACGAAGAACACCATCATCACAATTATCACGGAAGAAACCTTAGTGATATAAATAGTATTATCAACTATTTGGCGGTTGATGAAAAGGTAAAAAGCGATATCATAA
>ODAJ012071739.1_pt1 | contig 36710 bp, 19 predicted proteins | sample 1539241 | NCBI WGS metagenome assembly ODAJ01 (sample SAMN02144231, study PRJEB22623) | gut metagenome | biome: sheep rumen | host: Ovis aries | place: New Zealand
TCAAGAAAAGACCGGTTTCTCCGCGCCAGAAGATGATCAACCTGATGTACGTCGTACTGATGGCGATGCTGGCACTGAACGTCTCTAACGAGGTGCTCAACGGCTTCTCTATTGTTGAGGAGAGCCTGAAGCGCACCACGATGAACGCTACCAAGGAGAACCAGGCTATATACGACGACTTTGCCGAACAGATGAAGAAGAACCCGCAGAAGGTTCAGCAGTGGTACGACAAGTCGCAACAGGTCAAGGAGATGAGTAACAAACTCTACAAATTGGCCGAGGAACTGAAGGAAGCTATCGCCATAGAGGCTGATGGCAAGAATGGCGATCCGCGCAACCTGCGCAACAAGGAAGACCTGGAGGCTGCCAATCAGGTGATGCTGTCGCCCAGCCGTGGTCGTGGCAAGGAGCTTTACGACGCCATCAACAACTATCGTGCGAAGATGCTCACCATGGTTAATGACTACCATCAGAAGCAGATGATAGCATCAAACCTGACTACCGAGATTCCAAAGGGCGAACAGTCGCTGGGCAAGAACTGGCAGGAGTATATGTTCGAGTCCATGCCTGCCGCTGCCGCTGTCACGTTGCTCTCTAAGTTGCAGAACGACGTGCGCTATGCAGAAGGTGAGGTGCTACACACGCTGGTCAGCAACATCGATGTCAAGGATATCCGCGTCAACGCGCTGAACGCCTTCGTAATTCCGAACTCACAGACCATTGTGCGTGGCGACAAGTTCTCTGCACACATCGTGATGGCTGCTGTCGACACCACCCAGGTGCCCCAGATATTCATTGGCGACAAAATGGTTAACCTGCCTGGTGGCATCTATGAGACGATAACCAGTCGCACGGGTGACTTCACCCTCTCCGGACACATCCAGATGGTGAATGGCAACGGAGAAATCATCAAGCGCGACTTTGAACAGAAATATACGGTAGTAGACCCGTCGGCAACGGTCAGCGCCGACCTGATGAACGTGCTCTATGCAGGTTATTCGAACCCGCTGAGCGTATCAGTTCCTGGCGTACCTGTCAACAAGGTACAGGCCACAATGACGGGAGGCACGCTGCAACCTGTAGGTCCTGGTCGCTACATTGCCCGTCCTACGGCTGTCGGCCAGAACGTAACGATTACGGTGACCTCTACCAATACGGGCCGTGCCCAGCAGATGGGCCAGTTCACGTTCCGCGTGCGCCGTCTGCCCGATCCCACCCCATACATTGCTATGAAGGACGAGAGTGGTTCGCCCATACGTTATAAAGGTGGCGGACTGTCCAAGGCTCAGCTGATGTCGGTCGACGGCATTGGTGCAGCCATCGACGATGGTATCCTCGACATTGGCTTCAAGGTAGTATCGTTCGAAACCGTCTTCCATGACAACATGGGTAACTCCGTACCAATGGTAGGCGATGGTGACAGATTCTCTGCTCGCCAAAAAGACACCTTCCGCAAGTTGCCGCGTAACCGCCGTTTCTATATCACCGGTGTTGTGGCCGTCGGTCCTGATGGCATACAGCGCAGACTGAAGAGTGCTATGGAGGTGATTGTTAAGTGAACCACGAATTTCACGAATTAAACGAATATATTACGATATGAAAAGAGTATTGTTCTTATTGATGATAACGCTGATGGCTGGAAGTGCTATGGCTCAGCCCAAGGCTCGTCGCCAGCAACAGACACAGCAGAAGGCCGGTCAGAAGCAGTCGCAGAGTCAGGGTATGTCGATGCGTGCGCGTCTGATGTTCCCCACGGCAATCGATATGCCGGAGGATGTCGTCTGGCGCCGTGACATCTATCGCGAGATAGACCTCAGCAAGGATGCCAATGGCGGACTCTACTATCCCGTAGAACCCATGGACCGTCAGGTCAACTTGTTTACCTATATCTTCAAGTTGGCACTAAACAACTACATCCCCGTCTATGAATACCGACTGGACGGCAACGAGTCGTTCTCCGACTCAGCGCGTGTGCAGATGAAGACGGTGCTCGACAACTATCATATCTTCTATGAAGAAAAGGATGGCAAGTTGTGCGTGGAGAACAGCGACATTCCGTCGGCCGAAGTCAAACTCTACTATCTGAAGGAGAGCGCCTACTACGACCAGGCCAACTCGTCGTTCCATCGTAAGGTGTTGAGCCTCTGCCCTGTCATGCTGCGTGAAGACGACTTTGGCGGAGAAGCTTCTAAGTACCCCCTGTTCTGGGTGAAGTATAGCGACTTGGAACCATTCCTCAGCCGTCAGACCGTGATGACCAGCAACCTCAACAATGCTGCCACCATGTCAATGGACGACTACTTCACGCTGAACCGCTACGAGGGCACCATCTATAAGACCAATAACATGCTGGGCAAGACGCTGGCACAGATCTGCGAAGGCGACACCACCAAGCTGACTGCTGAACAGAAACGTATCGAAGCAGAACTGAAGGCCTTTGAGGAGAACATCTTTGGCGACAAGCACCGCAAGGACTCGCTCGACTCTATTGCCAAACTGGATCCGCGCGAACTCAAGGCTGCCAAGAAGGCAAAGAGCAAGGGTACTGCCCGCAGCAGTTCTGCCAGAGTCAAGAAGTCTAAGCCCGCCAAGTCCTCTTCTGCTTCATCAGGCACAGCCCGCATGTCGGTACGCCGCCAGCGCCATTAAAAAAATGGCAAAATTGTTGGAAATATCAGAATTATTCCTTACTTTTGTCCCCAGATACAATTTAAAACCAAATAAAAACAACTGATTATGAAAAAATTATTTACTTTAGTGCTCATGGCTGTTGCCTTCGCAATGCCATCAAAGGCACAGTTTAGCTGGGGTATCCAGGCAGGTCTGAACATGTCAAATGTATCCGTTAAGGATGCTCCCAGTTCTATCAATAGCCGTACAGGTTTCTTTGTTGGTCCTACTATCAAGTTCTCCCTTCCTATTGTAGGTCTGGGCATTGACGCTTCTGCTCTCTACGACCAGCGCGAAGGTAAGTCTGGCGATGAAACCATCAAGTCACAGTCTATCCAGGTTCCCATCAACCTCCGTTATGGTTTCGGTCTGGGCTCTATGGCTGAGATCTTCGCCTTTGCTGGTCCTCAGTTCGGCTTTAAGCTGGGTGGTGACAAGAACTATGGCGTAGCTGACTGGACGCTGAAATCTTCTAACTTCAGTGCCAACATTGGTCTCGGTCTCACCTTAATGAGCAAGTTGCAGGCTAAGTTTAACTACAATGTAGCCCTTGGCAAGACTGGTGAATTTGAGAGTGTCAGCCAAACTGCTAAGCAGGTTATTGATGCCAAGTTCAATGCCTGGCAGATTTCCTTGGCTTACTTCTTCTAAGCAACCCGTTAGCATACTATAACAAGAAGGTGGGAATCGAACAATTTCCACCTTTTTCTTTGTTGTTTCAAGAACTGCGGATTTCGTCTAAGACACCACACTCCACCATGACATCACCTTTCTCTCGTCATTGACGAACCCGTAGAGCAATTCTTTAGAACCCTCCTGAAGGGGGAGTGTGTGTGGAGTGTAGGGGGAGTGTTGGTGGAGTCTTGGAACAACACTCCACACAGCGCAAAGTTAAAGTACATCGGGATTTCAGGAGATTGGGTGGAGTGGTGACGTTTTTTTTGCGATTTTTGCCCATTTTCGCTAATCAGCTCATCAGCACAGCTGTATACGCAGCTGGCTCAGGCTATCCTGTAACTGGCTCAGCCTATCTCGCAAGTGGCTCAGCCTATCTCGTAGCAAAAGGGACTATATGAGATTTTTTGGCTTTTACTAAGTGATATTAAAAAAAAGTTTGTACCTTTGCAGCAAATTGCAGTAAGTACCTGCAAAACTGGTTGCTAAAGTATTGCTTAACAAACCAACATAGAAGAAAATGAATAATATGAAACTTGTGGTGCTGACCGCCACCCTCGCCTGCGGTCTCAGTGTGCTGTCTTCTTGTAAAGAGGCTAAAGCCAGCGAAGCAAACGCTGGAGAAGTAGAAAAGACAGAGTTGATTCGTACCAGTCAGAGCTGGGATGGTGTAGAACTGCCCGACTATTTCCAGGGCCGTCCGGAGTTGGTAGCCGTCAAGTATGTGTTCCCCGCCGGACAGAAGTTGGGATGGCACCACCACCCCGTAATGAACTACGGTATCTTGGTGCAGGGCGAACTGACTATCATCGGACAGGATGGCAAGGAGAAAACCGTTCATGAGGGCGAAGCAGTCGTAGAGATGGTGAACACCATCCACCACGGCGAGAACCGCGGTACCAAGCCCGTCATCCTCTACATGTTCTACCTTTCGCAGAAAGGCAAGGAGCTGGCTGTGCAGCACCCGGAGATCCACTGAACTAAGTGACGAGGACTGGCTATCCCGAGCGGGTAGCCAGCCAACGTCGGCAATCATTGTAAAGCGCAAAAACTAAGCATGACCAGAAAGACTGTATGGCTTTTTCTCCTTTCCATGCTGTGCCAGACCGTGGTCTATGCACAGATAAGCATGGGTAACCCAAGAGAGAAGTTCAGCCTGACGGCCTCGGTAGACGGTGTGGGCAATTCCAGCTACACGTGGGACACGGACAATGACAAGGACGTGACTGACGGGCGAATGACACATCAGATGAACGTCAAGCTGAGGTCGAGCATCAAGCTGGTGTCGGGACTGATGGGTTCCGTCAGCATACAGCCCTTCTACAACTATAGCACAACACGGCTGAACACAGACTGGCAAGAGGGTACGGCCCTCTTCGACTTTCCCCAAGAGCACCACCACTTAGGCGCCACGCTATCTGCATCGATGAATCTGATGCTGGGAAGCAGAGAGAAGGGTAAGCCCATGACTCTCATCATTAGCGGCACACCCAACTTCTCGGAGAACGGCTTTGAACAGTGGTCAGCAATTGGAGGCGTTATCGTCCACGTCATCCGTAGCGAGAAGACCTATCTCGGTTTGGGTGCCGGTGTGCTCATCGGTACTGCTATAAGATGGCCTCTCTGGCCTCTGTTCATCTACCGCCACCAGTTTGACAGACGCTGGAGCATTAATGGTATGGCGGCCAACTGGATGCTGAGCTACCAGGCATCTCCTCAATTCAAGCTGTCGGGTGGTTTGGAACTGGCTTCTGAAAAGATATACTTCCGCCCGAAAGACGAGCGACTGCCGAGCAAGGCATCCTTCAACCTCATCTCCGAGCGTATAGGACTCTATGCCAACTGGCAGACCACCAAGGAAATGTCGATGGAGCTGAGCGCAGGTGTCAACTGCCCCTTCTATGGTCGTATCAGGGCTGTCAACGATTCGCACATATATATGAAGCTAAAAGCAAATCCGAAGCCCTTCGTCCAGCTGAAGGTGAACTACAGCCTCGCGAAGAAGGACCAGAAAGAGAGGAAATGAGAATAAGGTGGAGAAGAGTAGAACAAAATACTTGAATAGTTTTCTTGTCATAAAAGGGGGCATTGATACACTAAAGAAAGAAAATGCAACAATTGATAGATATTGTTAGGTGTTTTTTTATTAACTTTGCAACGTAATTACAGCTAACGTCAACTAACAATTATTATCAAATACTAACGACAATGAAAAAACTAACTATTCTAACGCTGCTCTTAACGCTGTTACCAGCTCTAAAGATGCAGGCTGCTGTTGATCCGAATTTCTACATCTTTCTTTGTTTCGGACAATCGAATATGGAAGGTAATGCCCGTCCAGAGGCTGCCGACCTGGCAAGTCCCGGACCACGTTTCCTGTTGATGCCCGCCGTGGACTTTCCCGCCGTCGGCGACCGTCCTGCCCGTAAGATGGGTGAGTGGTGCGAGGCTTCTGCTCCTCTGTGTCGTCCGAATACCGGACTGACTCCCGCCGATTGGTTTGGCAGAACGATGGTGGAGTCGCTTCCCAAGAATATCAAGATTGGTGTCATCCACGTCGCTATCGGTGGCATTGACATCAAAGGCTTCCTGCCCGACAGCATCAAGGAGTATGCTGAGAAGAAGGCTCCAGGTTGGATGAAGGGTATGCTGGCAGCTTACGACAACAACCCCTACAAGCGTTTGGTAGAACTGGCCAAGAAGGCCCAGAAGGACGGTGTCATCAAGGGTATCCTGATGCACCAGGGCGAAACCAATACCGGCGATCCGAAGTGGGCTGGCATGGTGAAGCAAGTCTATGAGAACCTCTGTGGCGACCTGCAGCTGAAGCCCGAAGAGGTGAACCTCTATGTGGGTAACATCGTACAGGCTGGTGGCAGAGGTGTCTGCATCGGTTGCAAGAAACAGATTGACGAGCTTCCCCAGACCATCCATACCTGTCAGGTGATTTCTTCTGACGACTGTTCGAATGGTCCCGACCGTCTGCACTTCGATGCTGCCGGCTACCGTGAGTTGGGTTGCCGCTATGCTGAGGCCGTAGCACGCCATCTCGGTTTCGAGCCCAAGCGTCCGAAGAATATGCCTGTTGCCAAGAAGATTGAGGTGCCTGCCGACGCAGTGACCGTAGAGAATGCCATCCCCGGCAATGAGTTCCCGAAGATTGACAAGCAGCGTCGTGCCTACTTCCGCATCCAGGCGCCTGAGGCCCGCAAGGTCGTTGTCGACATCTGCAGCAAGAAATATGAGATGCTGCCCGATGGTAAGGGAGGCTTCATGGCCGTTACCGATCCGCTGCCCGTGGGCTTCCACTACTACTTCATGAACATCGACGGTGTGAACTTCATCGACCCAGCCAGTGAGACCTACTTCGGTTGCAACCGTGAGGCCGGTGGTCTGGAAGTTCCCGAAGGTCCCGAGGGCGACTACTATCGTCCTCAGCAGGGTATTGCTCATGGTCAGGTTCGTAGCATCTACTATTTCGCCGAGCACTCAACTCTCAATGGTCATCAGCCTATTGCCAGCGGCCAAAAGCTAACAGCTAATGGCGAGTGGCGCCATGCCCTGGTATACACTCCTGCTGAGTATGAGAAGGGCAAGAAGAAATATCCCGTGCTCTATCTGCAGCATGGTATGGGCGAGGGCGAGACCAGCTGGATGCTGCAGGGTAAGATGCAGCACATCATGGACAACGCCATTGCCAAGGGTGAGGCAGTGCCTATGATTGTTGTCATGGAGAGTGGCGATATCAAGCAGCCCTTCGGTGGCGGCAACAACCGTCAGGGTATGAGTGACTATGGTGCTTCGTTCTATCCCGTACTGCTCAATGACCTGATTCCTTATATCGATGCCAACTTCCGCACGAAGGCCGACCGCGAGAACCGTGCTATGGCAGGTTTGTCATGGGGTGGCCACCAGACCTTCGACATCGTGCTGAACAATATGGACAAGTTTGCCTGGATGGGTACCTTCAGTGGTGCCATCTTCGGCCTCGACGTGAAGACCGCCTACAATGGTGTCTTTGCCAATGCCGAGGAGTTCAACAAGAAGATGCACTACTTCTATATGAACTGGGGCTCAGAGGACTTCATCAAGAGTCAGCAGATTGTCGACGGCCTGCGCGGTCTCGGTATCAAGGTAGACTCTTCTGTCTCTGAGGGTACCGGTCATGAGTTCCTGACTTGGCGCCGTGGTCTCCATGAGTTTATCCCGCATCTGTTTAAGTAATGCATAATTCATAATGCATAATTCATAATTATTTGATAATGCGAATTAAGAATATTCTATTGACTTTAGTGGCATTCATGGCAATCTCCATGAATGCCACTGAGCGCTTTGTAACCTACACGAAGCAGAGTGGGGCGCTGTCGTTGGCAGGTGCCACGATTGGTTATAGTGACCAGGAGCCTAAGGCGGTACAGATTGCTGCCGCCAACCTGCAGCAGGACATCGCAAGTGTCATGGGGTTCACCCCCACGAAGAGCAACACCCCAACCATCCTCATTGGTACTGTTGGCTGCAATAAGCAGATAGACCAGTGGGTGAAACAGAAGGTGCTGAAGGACCTGAAGGGCAAGCGCGAGAAGTTTGTCATCACCACCATCGACGGACAGCTGGTTATTGCCGGCAGTGACCGTCGCGGTACCGTCTATGGCATCTACGAGCTCAGCCAGCAGATGGGTGTGTCGCCCTGGTACTGGTGGATGGACGTGCCAGTAACGAAGCGCGACTATGTGGGAATCCTGCCAGGTCAGTATACTGACGGCGAGCCTGCTGTAGAGTTTCGTGGTCTGTTCTTGAACGATGAGGCACCTTGTCTGACCTCGTGGGTGAAGAACACCTTTGGCACTGGCTATGGCGACTACCGCTTCTATGCCAAGGTCTTCGAGCTCATCCTGCGTCTGAAGGGTAACATGATGTGGCCTGCCATGTGGGGCTGGGCCTTCTATGCCGACGACCCCGAGAACCTGAAGACCGCCGACGAGATGGGTATCATCATGGGTACCTCACACCATGAGCCGATGGCCCGCAACCATCAGGAGTATGCCCGTAAGCGTGGCGAGTGGGGCCCCTGGAACTACCAGAAGAACCAGCAGAAGCTGGACCAGTTCTTCCGCGAGGGTATTGAGCGCATGAAGGGTACCGAGGACATGGTGACCATCGGTATGCGTGGCGATGGCGACGAAGCGATGAGTGCCGATGCCGACACCAAACTGTTGCAGCGCATTGTGGAGAACCAGCGAAAGATTATCAAGGAGGTGACCGGTAAACCCGCCAACAAGACCACGCAGGTGTGGGCTTTGTATAAAGAGGTGCTCGACTACTATGATGCCGGCATGCGTGTTCCCGACGATGTCATCATGCTGTTGTGCGACGACAACTGGGGTAATGTGCGCCGCGTCCCCAATGCCCAGGAGCGTAAGCACCCCGGTGGCTGGGGCCTGTACTACCATGTCGACTATGTCGGTGCTCCCCGTAATACGAAGTGGCTGAACGTCACCCAGACACAGCAGATGTTCGAACAGCTGTCGTTGGCTTACGACCACGGCATCCAGCGTATGTGGATTCTGAATGTGGGTGACCTGAAACCGATGGAATATCCCGTCCAGCTGTTTATGGACATGGCATGGAACCCGAAAGAATATACCCAGCAGAATGTGACGGAGCATACCCAGCGTTTCTTCAGTTCTGTACTCGGCGGGGATACCGCCGAGCGCTTGGTGAACGAGGTAGCTGCCGTGTTCAACCGCAACTGCCAGTATATGGCACGTGTCACTCCGGAGATGCTGGATGCCCGTACCTATAACCTCGCTACTGGTGAGTGGCGCAAGGTGGCTGACGACTATGCCCGCTTAGAGCGAGAGGCCCTCCGTCTGTTGCCGGAGATTCCCGCTGCTGCCGTCGATGCCTATCGTCAGAGCGTGCTCTTCCCCGTACAGGCGATGGCCAACCTCTATGATATGTACTATGCGCAGGCTATGAACCAGCATTTGGCAAGCGCCGGTTTGCCCGACGCAAACCTCTGGGCTCAGCGCGTGAAAGACTGCTTCCGCCGCGACTCGCTGCTCTGCCATGACTATAACAAGGTGATGGCCGGTGGCAAGTGGGATGGTATGATGATCCAGAAACATATCGGCTATCGTTCGTGGAACGACGACTTTCCTAAGGATATGTTGCCCAGAACTGCCACCGTTCCCGTTGATGTATCGACAGGCGGCTATACCTTTACCGCGGTGCATGGCTATGTGGCTATGGAGGCAGAACACTTCTATAGCAGCAAGGCTGCCGACGGTACGGCATGGAGCATCTATCCTGACTACGGCCGTACCCGTAGTGCCGTGGCGCTGACACCCTACACCAAGCCTGTCGACGGTGCCTCGCTGACCTACCGCTTTGCACTGCCAGCCAATGCGCCTGCTGAGGTGAAGGTACATGTGGTGGTGAAGTCTACACTCGACTTCCTGAATGTCGGTGGACATGAGTATACCGTCAGCCTCGACGGCAGTGAACCGCAGGTGGTGAACTTCAACAAGACACTGGTAGACCGTCAGCCCTATATGTACTCTGAGTACTATCCCGCTGTGGCTCGCCGCATCGTGGAGAAGACCATCACACTGCCTGTCAGTACCCAGGAGTTCCATGAGCTGACGATTGTACCCCGTCATCCCGGCATCGTCTTCGAGAAGATTGTTGTCGACTGTGGCGGCTATCAGTCGCAGTATCTCTTTGGAGAGGAGTCACCAGTAAGACGTATTCGCTAAATGATAAATGATGAATGAGAAGATGAGAAAACTGTTTATCATATTTGCAGTGACTTGTAGCTTGTCGGCTGCAGCCCAGCAGTTGCCGTATCAGAATCCGAACCTGTCGGCCAGAGAACGTGCCAAGGATTTGTGTGGCCGTCTGACATTAGAAGAGAAGGCGAAGCTGATGCTTGACGAGAGTCCTGCCATTCCCCGTTTGGGTATTAAGAAGTTCTTCTGGTGGAGCGAGGCCCTGCACGGTGCTGCCAATATGGGTAATGTCACGGTGTTCCCCGAACCCGTAGCCATGGCATCGTCGTTTAACCCCACCCTGCTATATAAGTGCTTTGACATCGCCTCTACGGAGTTTCGTGCACAGTATAACCACCGTCTCTATGACCTGGGTGGTGAGGATATGAAGATGCGTTCGTTGTCGGTATGGACACCGAATGTCAACATCTTCCGTGATCCCCGATGGGGACGTGGACAAGAGACCTACGGTGAAGACCCCTACCTGACCAGTATGATGGGCGATGCCGTGGTACGTGGCTTGCAGGGCGACCCGCTGATTGGCGCAACCGGACAGCACAAGTACCGTAAGCTGTGGGCATGTGCCAAGCACTATGCCGTACATAGCGGTCCGGAATACACCCGCCATACTGCCAACTTGACGAATGTACCGGTGCGCGACTTCTGGGAGACCTACATGCCGGCCTTCAAGTATCTGGTGACGAAGAGTGATGTTCGTGAGGTGATGTGTGCCTATCAACGTCTGGACGATGACCCCTGCTGTGGTTCTAACCGTCTGTTGCAACAGATACTGCGCGACGAGTGGGGCTTTAAGTACCTGGTGGTCAGCGACTGTGGTGCCATCAGTGACTTCTATGAGTCGCACAAGAGCTCGTCTTCTGCCGTTACGGCCTCAGCGCGAGCTACACTGGCAGGCACCGATGTGGAGTGTGGCTATGGCTATGCCTACCGCAGCATCCCTGAGGCTGTACGTCGTGGTCTGATTACCGAAGCAGAAGTCGACAAGCACGTCATCCGACTGTTGGAAGGTCGCTTTGACCTCGGCGAGATGGACGACCCGTCGCTCGTGGAGTGGTCGAAGATACCTTACTCCGCCATGAGTACCAAGGAGTCTGCCAAGGTGTCCTTGGACATGGCGCGCCAAAGCATCGTGCTGCTGAAAAACCTCCCCAACCCCTCCCGAGGAGGGGCTCCCATACTTCCACTCAATAAAAAAGAACGCATTGCCGTCATCGGTCCGAATGCTGATAACGAACCCATGATGTGGGGTAATTACAATGGTACACCCAATAAGACCGTAACAATCCTTGACGGTATCAAGGCCAAACAGAAAAAGGTGGTCTATTTCCCTGGTTGTGACCTGACATACGACAAGGTGATGGAGTGCCACCTGGCTACAGAGTGTACGGCACCCGACGGCAAGAAGGGTCTGAAGGGTACTTTCTGGACGAACACGGAGTGGAAGGGTAAACCTTTTACCACCGAGTATTATACCAAGCCGCTGGCAGTGACTACTAATGGCATGCATGTCTTTGCCGCTAATCTGCCTATTGAGGACTTCTCAGCCAAGTACGAGACAACCTTTGCCCCGAAAGAGGCTGGCGAGTATGCGTTGAACGTAGAGGGTACCGGCGAGTTTGAGGTGCTGGTGAATGGCAGTCGCAAGGCCTACCACCGCATCTGGCGTTCTACACCCACCCGTACCGTGCTGACGGCAAAGGCTGGCGAGAAGTTCCAGGTAGAGGTACGCTTCAAGACCGTCAAGACGTGGGGTGCCGGCATGAAGATTGATATTGCCCGTGAGTTGCCCATCGACTACCAGAAGACCATCGCCCAGCTGAAGGGTATCGACAAGGTCGTCTTTGTCGGCGGTATTGCTCCCAGTCTGGAAGGCGAGGAGATGCCTGTCAACATCGAAGGTTTCAGGGGCGGCGACCGTACCAATATCGAACTGCCCAAGGTGCAACGCGACTTCCTGAAAGCGCTGAAGGCTGCCGGCAAACAGGTTATCTTCGTCAACTGTTCCGGTTCGGCTATTGCCTTAGAGCCGGAGATGCAGACGTGCGATGCCATCGTTCAGGCATGGTATCCTGGTCAGGAGGGTGGAACGGCTGTTGCTGACGTGCTCTTCGGCGACGTCAACCCCAGCGGTAAGTTGCCCGTCACCTTCTATAAGCGTAGCGATCAGTTGCCCGACTATGAGGACTACTCCATGAAAGGACGTACCTACCGCTACTTCAACGATGCCCTGTTCCCCTTCGGATATGGCCTGAGCTATACCTCCTTCGAGATGGGAGAGGCCAGCAGTACCGTGGATGGCAATTCTGTCGCCATCACCGTTCCCCTCAAGAACACCGGCAAGCGCGACGGCACAGAGATTGTTCAGGTGTATATCCGCAACACCGCTGACAAGGAGGGCCCGCTGAAGACGCTGCGTGCCTTCAAGCGTGTCGACGTAAAGGCCGGACAGGAGGTGACAGAGACGATACAGCTCAGTCGTGAAAGTTTTGAGGGCTGGGATGGCGAGACGAATACCATGCGTTTCGTCCCCGGTACGTATGACATTTTTGTGGGCAACAGTTCTGCAGACAAAGACTTGCAGCGCCTAACCGTGCAAATACAATAATCAACCCCTTTACATGATGAAAAAACTATTAGCACTATTTTCCTTGGTATGTTCTTTGCCATTGGCGGCACAGGATTACACGCTGTGGTATGACAAACCTGCAGCGCATTGGCTGGAAGCACTGCCTGTCGGTAACTCGCAGATGGGTGCCATGATATATGGCGGTACCGATACCGAGGAGATACAACTCAACGAAGAAACCTTCTGGAGCGGTTCGCCCCATGACAACAACAATCCTGCAGCCAAGGCACATCTGCAAGAGGTGCGCGACAGCATCTTTGCCGGTAAGGAAGAGGCTGCTCACAATATTATCGAGCAAAACTTCTTCAAGGGTCCTCACGGCATGCGCTTCCTGCCGCTGGGTAGCGTGAAGCTGTCGTTAGGACACACGGACGTGACGAGCTACCGTCGTGAACTGAATATCGGTACGGCTCTGAATACCACCTCTTATATTTATAAGGGTGTAAAGTATGAACGTACCGTCTTTGCTTCGCTTGCCGACCATGCCGTTATCGTACGACTGACAGCCTCGAAGAAAGGTGCCCTGTCGTTTGACGTTAACTTCGGCAGTCCCTTGGAATACCAGGTTGCTACGGACGATGGTCTCTTGACGGCTACCGTCAAGAATGCCGAGCATGAAGGTATTAAGGGCGCACTCACTGCCGAGTGCCGTGTAAAGATAACGACCGACGGCCGCTGTAGCGGTGCCAGCGTCACCGGTGCTACGACGGCTACGCTGTATATCGTCGCTGCCACCAACTATGTGAACTACCACGACATTAGCGGCAACCCTGCGCAGAAGAATGACGCCACTCTGCTTGCTCTGCAGAGAAGAAGCTACAAGCAGTTGCTGAAGCGCCACGAGCAGGCCTACAAGGAGCAGTATGACAGGGTGAGCCTGGAGCTGGGGAGACCCGCAGGAAAAACTGCGGGAGTGGTGGATGGAACCGTGAAGGCGGGAACCGAGGCTGCTATGCTGCCTACCGACCAGCGTCTGGCGCATTTCGATGGTAGCGACCTGGGACTCGTAGCCTTGATGATGCAGTACGGCCGTTACCTGCTGATATCCTCGTCGCAGTCTGGTGGACAGGCTGCCAACCTGCAGGGTATATGGAATGATAAGGTATATCCCATGTGGGACTCGAAATACACTATCAATATCAATGCCGAGATGAACTACTGGCCGTCGCTGGTGGGTAACCTCGTCGAAAACCAGGAACCGCTGCTCACCCTGACGCGTGACCTCAGTGAGACGGGACGTAAGACGGCAGAGGTGATGTATGGCTGCCGTGGATGGGTGGCCCACCACAATACCGACCTGTGGCGTGTTGCCGGACCTATCGACGGTACCACATGGGGAATGTTCCCCACGGGTGGCGCCTGGCTGACGACCCATATCTGGCAGCAGTACCTGTTTACAGGCGATAAGCAGTTGTTGCGCGACTATTACCCCGTGATGAAGGGTGCTGCCGACTTCCTGCTGGATTATCTGGTGGCTCATCCGCAATATGGCTGGCTCGTCACTGCACCGACGGTGTCACCGGAGCATGGCCCTATCGGCAAGCATACGACGGTGACGGCAGGCTCTACCATGGACAACCAGATTGTCTTCGACGTGCTGAGTCAGACGGCCCAGACCGCCAGTATCCTTGGCGAAGATGCCTCTTACATCAGCCGTCTTACCGCTACCCTCGCTAAGTTGCCTCCCATGCAGATTGGTCAGCATGGTCAGTTGCAGGAGTGGCTGTGGGACGGTGACGATCCCAACGACCAGCATCGTCATGTGTCGCACCTCTATGGGCTGTACCCCTCCAATCAGATATCGCCGTTTACGCATCCCGACCTGTATACGGCTGCTGCCACTACACTGACACAGCGTGGTGACCAGGCAACAGGTTGGAGCCTGGGGTGGAAGACCAATCTGTGGGCTCGTCTGTTGGACGGCAACCATGCCTTCCTGATTATCAAGAATATGCTCCGCATTCTGCCGGAAGACCGGAAGATGAGAGAGTATCCCGACGGACGTACCTATCCCAATCTGTTTGATGCCCATCCGCCCTTCCAGATTGACGGTAACTTCGGTGTGGCAGCCGGTATCTGTGAGATGCTGCTGCAGAGTCACGATGGTGCCGTACACTTGTTGCCCGCCTTGCCCGACGACTGGCAGCAGGGTAGCGTCAAGGGATTGAGAGCCCGTGGCGGTTTCATCGTAGATGAAGAATGGAGCGAAGGAAAACTTCGCTCGGCCCGAGTGCGCAGTACCATTGGTGGTACGGTGCGCCTGCGCTCGTATGTACCCCTGACAGGTAAGGGCCTGCGCCCTGCTAAGGGCAGCTGTCCTAACTCGTTGCTGGCACCGGCTACTATCAAGCAGCCGTTGCATTCTCCTGAGTTGAAAGTGTTTGAGAACAAGGTGTTGCCGACCGTCTATGAATATGACCTTGACACCACTGCCGGAAAAATTTATACATTGAAGATAGGATGAGAAAAAGTCTGATGATGGCAGCTGCCTGGCTGCTAACCACCACTGCATGGGCACAGGTGAAGGTGGAGTTTATGACCCCTTCCATTGTCCATATTGTAAAAGGAGAACCCACCAAGAGTCTTGTCGTCATTGCCAAACCTGAACAGGTAGACATCAAGCAGAAAGGCAATACCTGGTCGAGTAGTGCGCTGACTGTGAAACAGGATGCCCAGGGCAACCTGACCTTCCTGACCGCTAAGGGCAAGGTGTTGCTCAGGGAAAAAGCGTGTGACGTGATTCAATCACGTCAGACCTTCACCCTCGACAAGGATGAGGCTATCTACGGTTTGGGAACCATCCAGAATGGTAAGATGAACCGTCGTGGTGAGGCGAAGCGTATGGAACAGTCGAACTTGGAGGACTTCCAGCATGTGCTGCAAAGCATCAAGGGCTGGGGTCTCTATTGGGAGAACTACTCACCGACGCTCTTTGAGGACAATGCCAACGGCATGACCTTCGATGCTGAGGTGGGCAAGGGCGTTGACTACTACTTTATGTATGGTGGCAGTGCCGATGGTGTCATTGCACAGATGCGCCATCTGTCTGGCGACGTGCCTATGTTCCCCTTGTGGACCTATGGCTTCTGGCAGTCGAAGGAGCGCTATAAGACTGCTGCGGAAACAGAGAGCATCGTTGACAAGTACCGTGCCTTGCAGGTACCGCTGGATGGTATCATCCAGGATTGGCAGTACTGGGGCTCCAACTATCTGTGGAATGCCATGGACTTCCTGTCTGAGGATTTTGTCAATGGCCCGCAGATGATTAAGAACGTACACCGCAAGCATGCCCACTTCATGATTTCCATCTGGGCTAGCTTCGGTCCGCAGACCCAGCAGTACCGTGAACTGGCAGCAAAGAACCTGCTGTTGCCCTTTGAGACATGGCCGCAGAGCGGACTGTCGCATATCTGGCCGCCACGCAAGGACTATCCGTCGGGTGTGAAGGTGTATGATGCCTTCAGTCCTGAGGCCCGCGCCATCTACTGGAACCACCTGAAGCGCCTCTATGACTATGGCACTGATGCCTGGTGGATGGATTCTACCGACCCCGACTTCTTCAACCCCAGAGAGTCTGATTATGCTCATCCGGTCTATGGCGGTACATGGCGCTCACAGCGTAATGCCTTCCCGTTGGAAACCGTACGTGGCATCTATCAGGCTCAGCGTAAAGAAGCTAATAGCCAACAGCCAACAGCTAATAGCCAGAAACGTATCTTCATCATGACGCGCTCCAGCTATGCCGGTCAGCAACACTATGGGTCGAATATGTGGAGTGGTGATGTGAACTCCTCGTGGGACATGCTGCGCAAACAGGTACCTGCCGGTCTGAGTTTCTCGCTGACGGGTAATCCCAATTTCAATACCGATATTGGCGGTTTCTTCTGTAATGCCTATAATACCCTTGGTCCTGCCTCAGCACCCCGCAATCCACAGTATCAAGAACTCTATGTGCGTTGGATGCAGTATGGTCTGTTCTGTCCCGTCTTCCGCAGCCATGGTGCTGATGCACCCCGTGAAATCTGGCAGTTTGGTAAAAAGGGTGAACCCGTCTATGACGCCATCGAGAAGCAGATCCGTCTGCGCTATCGTCTGCTACCTTATTTATATAGCACAGCCTGGCAGGTGACCAGCAACAACGACAGCTATATGCGTCCGCTTTTTGCCGACTTTCCGCAAGACAAGACCGTTTGGGATATGACTGACGAGTTCCTGTTTGGCCGTAGCATCCTTGCTGCTCCTATCGTCACTCCGCAGTATACCGAGGAAAAAATTATTCGTACTGATGCCATGACAGGATGGGACCGCAATGATGTAAGAGGTCAGAAGAATGATGTAAGAAATGTGGACTTTACGGCTACGAAGACCGCCGTGAAGTACTTGCCTAAGGGTGCCACGTGGTATGACTACTGGACGAACAAAGTGTATAAGGGTGGCCAGCGTGTAACCATCGGGACGACGCTGGATCGTGTTCCGATGTTTGTACGCGCCGGCAGTATTCTGCCCCTCGGTCCTGAGATGCAGTATGTCGGCGAGAAGTCCTGGGACCATCTGGAGTTGCGCATCTACCCCGGAGCAGATGGCAGCTTTACACTCTATGAAGATGAAGGTGACAACTATAACTACGAGAAAGGAGTGTACAGCACGATTGCTTTCAAATGGAATGACCGCAGTCGTACACTGACCATCGGAGACCGTCAAGGCAGCTATCCCGGTATGCTTCAAAATCGGCAGTTTACGGTTATACTGCCCGATGGAAAACAGCAGACCATTCGTTATAGTGGGACGTCGCAGACAGTTGTTTTTTAGTTGTTAATGGTAGGATTGTTTATCCATGATACATAATCCAAAGAGTTTGTAACACCAGCTAATGCCGGTGTTACTTTCTTTTTGTAACTTTGCAAGCGTAAATATATGAGCTATTAACTAACTTAATTATCACACAAATGAAACAGACTTTGAAGACTGCTTTGGCCATTGTCTTGGCCATGAATTGCCTGAGTTCTTGGGCGCAGTGGGGCGCTCCTGCCGATCCCAATCCAACAGTAAAACTAAAGGATGCCTATAAGGACTACTTTATGATTGGTGTTGCCCTTAATCAGCGTAATGTCAGTGACGATGCCCAAATAAACTTGGTGAAAGCTGAGTTTAGCAGCATCACCGCCGAGAATGACATGAAACCTGGCGAGTTACATCCCAAGGAGGGCGTATGGAACTTTGAACGGGCCGACAAGATTGCCAACTTCTGCCGTCAAAATGGTATCAAACTGCGTGGCCACTGCCTTTGCTGGCACTCTCAGTTTGCTGACTGGATGTTCACTGACAAGAAGGGTAGGGAAGTGAAGAAGGAAGTGTTCTATGAGCGTTTGCGTGAACACATCCATACCGTAGTGAACCGTTATAAGGACGTTGTCTATTGTTGGGACGTCGTAAACGAGGCTATCTCTGACGGTGGTGGCGGTTTTGGCGGCTTTGGCCGTCGTGGCCAGGCTCCTAATCCCTATCGTGAGAGCCGTCATTACAAGCTCTGCGGTGATGAGTTCATTGCCAAGGCTTTTGAGTTTGCCCGTGAGGCAGACCCCAATGCGCTGCTGTTCTATAACGACTATAACGAGTGCGACCCAGGTAAACGTGACCGCATCTACAATATGGTTAAGAAGATGAAGGATGCCGGTGTTCCCATTGATGGTATCGGTATGCAGGGACACTATAATGTCTATGGTCCCACTGAGGAGGACATCGATGCAGCCATCACCAAGTATGCAAAGATTGTGAAGCACATCCATGTTACCGAACTCGATATCCGTATGAATACCGAGATGGGCGGTCAGCTGCGCTTCTCTCGTGGTGAGAACAAACCCGTTGCAGGCTATATGAACACCTTGCTGACTGACCAGTACAGCCGTATCTTCAAAATTTTCCGTAAACACAAGGATGTCATCGACTGTGTGACCTTCTGGAACCTTGGTGACCGTGACTCATGGCTGGGTGTCAACAACCATCCGCTGCCTTTTGATGAGAACTACAAGCCCAAGCAGGCTTACTATGCTATCAAGAACTTCGATGCTAAACTTGACAATACTGTTCCCAAGGAAGACTTTGTTCCCAATCCTTGCAACCAGCCTGGTCAGGAGTGGCCGAAGGTCAACAGCGAGGGCTATGCCCGCTTCCGTATTGAAGCTCCCGATGCCAAGTCTGTCATCGTTAGCCTCGGCCTTGGTGGTCGTGGCGGTACGGTGTTGCGCAAAGATAAGGATGGTGTATGGGTAGGAACCACAGAAGGTCCGATGGATCCTGGCTTCCACTACTATCATCTGACCATTGATGGTGGCGTATTCAATGACCCAGGTACCCACAACTACTTTGGCAGCTGCCGTTGGGAGAGCGGTATCGAGATTCCTGCTGCTGACCAGGACTTCTATGCTTATCGCAAGGACATTCCTCATGGAAACATCCAGCAGGTTACTTTCTGGTCTGAGAGTACCGGTAAGATGCAGACAGCTAATGTCTATCTGCCTAATGGCTATGGCAAACTCGTCAAGGGTAAGAACGGCAAACTCGAGCAGCAGCGCTATCCGGTCCTCTATCTGCAGCACGGATGGGGTGAGAACGAGACCAGTTGGCCTGTACAGGGTAAAACTGGCATCATCATGGACAACATGATTGCCGATGGTAAGATTAAGCCTTTCATCGTGGTTATGGCCTACGGTCTGACCAACGACTTCAAGTTCGGTACCATCGGTAAGTTTACTGCCGAGGAGTTTGAGAAGGTGCTCATCGATGAGCTCATCCCCCATATCGATGCTAACTTCCTGACCAAGGCAGATAAGTGGAACCGTGCTATGGCCGGTCTGTCCATGGGTGGTATGGAGACCAAGCTCATCACCCTGCGTCGTCCTGAGGTCTTTGGCTATTGGGGACTGCTCAGTGGTGGTCAGTATGCTCCTGAGGAAATCAAGGATCCGAAGGCTGTCCGCGTAATCTTCGAGAGCTGTGGCTCTAAGGAGAATCCTGCCGGCATCAACAAGAGTGTAGAATCGCTGAAGGCTGCTGGCTTCAATGCCCACGGCTATATCTCTGAAGGTACTGCTCACGAATTCCTGACATGGCGTCGTAGCTTGAGGGAGATGGCTCCATTACTGTTTAAGAAATAAGCATGAGAAAAACTTTATTATCAACTATTGTTCTGTGCTTGGCGGCTTCTGCTGCCCAAGCACAGAACCCTATTATCCGCGACCAGTTCACTGCCGACCCTACGGCACGCGTATTTAATAATAAGGTGTATCTGTATCCGTCGCATGACATCCTGCCACCTGCTGGTCAGCGACAGGACTGGTTCTGTATGGAGGACTATCATGTTTTCTCCTCAGAGAACCTCACCGACTGGACAGATCACGGAGTGATTGTCACCCAGAATAAAGTACCATGGGTGCGTCCTGACTCCTATTCCATGTGGGCTCCTGACTGTATCGAGCGTAATGGGAAGTACTATTTCTATTTCCCTTCAGCTCCTAAAGACGGTCGTGGTTTTGGTGTCGGCGTAGCTATCGCCGACCGTCCCGAGGGACCGTTCGTCTGTGAGCCGGAACCTATCAAGGGCATCAACGGTATTGACCCCTGTGTGCTCCAGGCTTCTGACGGTAACGCCTATATCTTCTGGGGTGCAGGGCGATGTGCCAAACTCAAGCCCAACATGAAGGAACTGGCCGACGATACTCCCAAGGAAAAAGTCAAGTGGGGTAACCGTGAATTTGAGATGCTGGGTGTCAACTGTCTGAAAGACCTGCCCAACCGTCAGGCCGAGGGTCCCTTTGCCTTTGAGGCTAATGGTTGGTATTACCTGACCTATCCGTATGTCCGTGAGAATACGGAGGTACTTGGCTATGCGATGAGTAAGAACCCTATGGGTCCTTATGAGTATAAGGGTTTGATTATGCCCGAGCATGAGAATGGCTGTTGGACCAACCACCACAGCATCGTCAACTACAAGGGACAGTGGTACCTGTTCTATCATCAGAACGCTTTCTCGCCCCGTGATGACAAGCGTCGCTCTGTGCAGATTGACAAGTTGTACTTCAATGCTGACGGTACCATCAAGGAGGTGAAGAAGACCATGCGTGGCGTCGGTATTAATAAGGCTACTGAGAAGATAGAGATTGACCGCTACAGCACTGCCAGCAGTGATGTGACGACAGCGCTCATTGATACCGTCAATACCTTCCGCAGTTATCAGGCAACCCTGCCAAAGAAAGGCAGTTGGCTGCACTATGCTGACGTAGACTTCACTCCTATCACCGATGCGTACCTTATCGTCAATGCCAAGGCCGGTGGTAATACTGAATTCTGCATCCGTGAGAAGAATGCCAAGGGTAAGGTCATTGCCCGTGTGACGATGAATGTCATCACTCAGATGGGACAATTCCGTCGCGACCAATCGGGTCAGTGGCTCACACAGACCGTCAATCTGGAGTATGTGCCCAAGGGCGTTGCCGACTTGTGTGTCACCTGTGAGGGTGATGCAGACGTCAGCATCAACTGGATTCGGTTCAAGAACCGCAACAACTACTTCCAGCCTGTTGCTGCTAATGCTGCAGCGGCACAGCCCGATGCCAATGGCTTTATCCGTCGCTGGCTGTTGCTGGAGCCCATAGACTACAACGTACGTTCCAACACCATTCTGACAGAGAGCTATCTCAATGAGAACCTCAGCAAGCAGTATTTCAAGGGACAGTTTGACAACAAGAAACTGCCGCGCGACGGTGAGAAAGTCACTGCCACAGGTATTGCACTGGCTGGTGGACCGAGAGATACGAGAATGCAGGCAGGTCCTGCCCAGACCAAGGAGGTCAAGCAGACCCTGCGTTGGCATGCTTTAGAGAGCGGTACGTATAATGTCAAGGTGTTCCGCTTCGCCGAGTCGTACGGCTGTCAGCCTTACAACTCCCTCTTTTGGGGTGTCACCGTCATTGACTGTTCTGAAGACATGGACGGTGTCCGTCTGGCCATTGGTTCCAATGGTGCCTCTATGTGGTGGCTCAACGGTGAGCGCGTGCTGACACTGGACGGCGACCGCCGTATGGTGGAAGACGACTGCGTATCACAGCGTCTGTCGCTGAAGAAGGGTCGCAACATCCTGCGCTTTGCACTGGTCAACGGTCCTGGTCTGAGCGATCTGTGTGCCCGTTTCATTGACGAAAAAGGTAACCCTGTAAAGAACTATTCAATCAAAGTACAATAAGATGAAAAGACTATATACATTCTTGGCGGCACTTGCTGTTTTTACTGCCGCCAATGCACAAGTGGGTGCTCCCTATATCCACGACCCCTCGACCCTCGCAGAGTGTGACGGCAAGTGGTACACCTTCGGAACGGGCGGGGGAGGCATCATCTCCGACGACGGTTGGGCATGGCATAGTGGTGCAGAGCGCCCAGGTGGCGGTGCTGCCCCCGACATGCTGAAAATTGGTGACCGCTATCTATGCATCTATGGTGCTACGGGTGGTGGCCTCTTCGGTGGCCATAACGGTCGCATCCTTACCATGTGGAATAAGACCCTCGACCCGAAGTCGCCCGACTTCAAGTGGTCGACAGCTATTGAGGTGGCTTCGTCCGATGGTATGGAGGACTGCGATGCCATTGACCCCTGTCTGTTGCTCGATCCTACTACCGGTCGTCTGTGGGCTACCTATGGCACCTACTTCGGCAATATCCGCCTCATCGAGCTCGACCCCAAGACTGGCGAACGCGTCAAGGGCAACGTAGAAAAGGATGTTGCCATCGATTGTGAGGCCAGCGCCCTGATGTATAAAGATGGCTGGTACTACCTGTTGGGAACCCATGGCACCTGCTGTGATGGTGTCAACTCTACCTATAATATCGTGGTGGGCCGCTCTCGTTCGGTGGAAGGTCCCTACGTAGACAATGTCGGTCGTGACATGTTCCATGGCGGTGGTCGTATGGTGATTGCCGCCGGTGACCGAGCCACTGGTGCCGGCCACTTTGGCCGTTATATCATCGACGAAGGTGTCGAGGTGATGTCGTTCCACTGGGAGGCAGACTTCGATATGGGTGGCCGTAGTGTCCTCGCCGTCCGTCCTATCGTGTGGAAGAATGGCTGGCCTGTTGCTGGCGATCGCTTCCGTGGCGGTACCTTTGCCATCGAGTCAGAGCGCCGTGGTTATTCGCTGGAGATGGCCGTCGACTTTGTGCGCATCCAACAGGAACGCCAGCGTTGGAGCAACCGCAACCAGATGGAACAGCCCATCAAACCTGTCCCCAACCAGAAGTTGGAGGAGGTTGTCGGCTCCTGGCCCGCAGCAGATGTCCCCGTTGCCGTACGTTGCAGCGACTATATGTTCCGTCCCCACCAGCGATGGGACATCCAGCCCGTGGAGAAGGCTGGCGGTTACTTGAGCAATCCTTATTTCAAGATTACCATTGCCGGTACCGACCGCGCACTGACAGCTACTGCTGACAAGGAGCTGGCTACTGTCGCCTTTAACGGTGGCGATGAGCAACTCTGGCGCATCGAGCAGCTGACAGACGGCACCTACCGCATCATGCCTAAGAAGATTCCTGGCATGGAGGGCGTCAACACTCGCTATTGCCTCTATTCGGCTGCCGATAGTACACCGACGCTGGCCGTTTACGACTTTAGCAGTGACAACTCAAAGTGGAATATCCGTAATCACTAATCAAAACACTATAATGAAACGACTCGGATTAGTATTCTCATTTATCATTTCTCAATTGTCAATTAGCAGCGTAGCTGCGCAGAACCCCTTTGTGCAGACATGGTTTACCAGTGACCCTGCACCGATGGTACATAATGGTACTATGTATGTCTATACAGGCCATGACGAGGATAATGCCGATTTTTTCTGGATGCAGGAGTGGCGCGTCTACTCTACCCAGGATATGGTCAACTGGCAGGATCATGGTTCACCGCTGGCCCTGGAGAGCTTCTCGTGGGCTGACGACCGTGCATGGGCCTCGCAGACCATCGAGCGCGACGGCAAGTTCTATTGGTATATCTGTGCCCATTCCAAACTGTCTGGTGGCATGGCTATCGGTGTGGCTGTCAGCGACTCTCCCACGGGTCCTTTCCGTGATGCCATCGGAAAACCGCTTTTCGAGAACGGTTCCTGGGATCATATCGACCCGACAGTGATGATTGACGACGATGGTCAGGCATGGCTCATGTGGGGTAACCCGCAGTGTTACTACCTGAAGCTCAACCGCGACATGATATCGTATAGTGGTGAACTGGGACGTTTGGACATGACGGAGGAAGCCTTTGGCGGTCCCATCATGAGCAAGCGTGAGAGAGGTAAGAAGTATAAGGACTCGTATGTGGAAGGTCCTTGGATTATGAAGAATCCTAAGGCTAACGGTAAACAGTCAGTGGCCAACAGCTATTTCCTGCTGTATGCCGCCGGTGGTGTTCCTGAGCATATCAGCTACAGTACGGCACCTCACCCCACAGGTCCTTGGAAGTATGCTGGCGAGATTATGCCGCTGTCTGATACGAAGTCGTTTACGAACCATTGTGGCGTGGCCGACTACAAAGGTCACTCCTATTTCTTCTACCACACCGGCAAGCTGCCCAATGGTGGCGGCTTTGGCCGTAGTGTGGCTGTCGAAGAGTTCAAATACAATGCGGATGGTAGCTTTCCGACCATCATGCCTACCGACGAGGGTGTGAAGCCTATTGCCATGTTCGACCCCTTCCGCAAGGTAGAGGCCGAGACCATGGCGTTCTCGAAGGGTGTGAAGACCGAACAAAACCAGGAGGTGGGCGTGTATGTCACCGATATCCATAACGGTGACTATATCAAACTGCAGAATGTTGCCTTCGGACACAAGATTCCCCGTACGTTCATGGCCCGTGTGGCCAGTGGCTTGCGTGGCGGACAGATAGAGATTCGTCTGGATAGCCTCGGAGGAAGACTGCTCGGCACTGTGAATGTTCCCGGTACTGGTGGCTGGGAGAAGTGGCAGACGCTGACCCTCGACCTGAACTATTCTACTCTTACCGACCTGAATGCTCCCAAGCGTAGTCTTTCTGGCGTTACCCTGCCGGAGACTGCCGACCTCTACCTTGTCTTCAAGGGACGTAAGGGTCCGAAACTCTTCAACTTCGACTGGTGGGAGATGCGTGGCATTGAACAGGTCAATATGCCGCTGTTCCAGACCAAGTACACGGCAGACCCCTCACCGATGGTTGTGGGTGACACTGTATTCTTATATACCTCTCACGATGCTTCTCCAGAAGACATTCCTGACCCCAATGAGCGCAACTCTGCCGGCTTCTTTATGTACGATTGGCTGTTGTGGTCAACCACCGATATGGTCAACTGGACCGAGCATGGCGCTGTGGCTTCGCTGAAAGATTTCAAATGGCGCAGTCGTGAGAACGGTGCCTGGGCCATCCAGACCGTTGAGCGCAATGGCAAGTACTACCTCTATGCACCGCTGCATGGTCATGGCATTGGTGTGCTGGTTGCCGATACACCCTACGGACCTTTCCGCGATCCGCTGGGTGAACCGCTGGTATGGCAGAAGGAACACTGGGATGACATCGACCCCAGCGTCTTTATCGATGACGATGGTCAGGCGTATATGTACTGGGGCAACCCACAGACATACTGCGTCAAGTTGAACAAGGACATGATATCCACCGATGGCGATATCCTCGTGCTCAACCCCAAGGACGGCAAGATGCGTCCTGTCAAGGAGCCAGGTGCTAAGATCAACCTCCGCGCACCTTGGAGCGAGAAGGCAACGTGGGCCATACAGCACTATCAGGAAGGTCCGTGGTTCTATAAGAGACCAACAGTTAATGGCCAACAGTTAAAAGCCCAGTACTACATGGCTTTTGCCAGTACCTGTTGTCCGGAGGCTCTGGGCTATGCCATGAGTGACTCACCCACAGGTCCTTGGGTAGAAAAGGGCTACATCATGCGTCCTACAGAGCGTGACCGTGGCAACCACCCCGGTATCTGCGACTTCAAAGGGCACTCTTATGTCTTCGGTCAGAACTACGAATTGATGCACCTGGAAACCTTTGTTCACCACGAGCGTCGCTCGGTGTCGGCACAGGAGATTACATACAATGCCGACGGTACTATCCAGGAGATTCCTTACTGGCTCGACCAGCAGCCCATGAAACAGCTGCAGTGGTTAAATCCCTACCAGCGTGTGGAGGCTGAGACCATGGCGTGGGGCTTTGGCTTGAAGTCTGCCAAGATGGGTATCGAGAATACTGGCATTGTCAAGGACATGCCGGAGTCTATCGGTAAGCGTAACATGTATATCTTCGACATCGACAACGGTGAGTACATCCGTCTGCGTGGTGTCGATTTTGGCAAGGGTGCCAAGCAGTTTAGCATCATTGCTGCCGCTGCTGCCAAGGCTGGTTGCACCGTTACGCTGCGCCTCGACAGTCAGGACGGTCCCGCTATTGCTACCGCCGTTGTGAAGAGTACCGGTACGGTTGAGAAATATAAGGCATTTAATACGAAGGTCAATGGTGCTACGGGTGTTCACGACCTCTACCTCTGTTTCGACAAGGCACAGGGTGACGTACGTCTCGACTATTGGCAATTTAAGTAATAACTAACTATGAAGAAAATCTTATTATCAACATGGATGATGTGCATGACTGTTGTGGCAGCCATGGCACAGAACCCTTATCTCCCTTTGTGGGAACATCTGCCCGATGGTGAACCTCGCGTCTTTGAGGATCCCGACCACCCCGGAAAGTATCGTGCTTATATTATTGGTTCACATGATGTGACCTATACAGCCTACTGCGGACCAGATATCCGCATGTGGTCTGCACCGGTAGAAGATCTTAGCCAGTGGCGTGACGAAGGACCTATCTTTACCTGGTTCGTAGGTGGTCAGTGGGACACAATGTTTGCCCCTGACCTCGTAGAGACGGTCGATAAGGCTACAGGCAAGAAGACCTACTGGCTCTATCCCCACAGTCGTGGCTGGCGCCGTGTACCGATGGTATGTAAGGGCGACCGTCCAAACGGTCCCTTCACACCTATCAACCTGACAGCAGACGGTACGCAGTGTCTGCCTGGCTCACTCATCGACTTCGATCCGTCGGTATTCATTGAGACTATCACCAATAAGAAGGATAAGGACTTTGACAAGGGATATCGTGCCTATGTCTTCTATGGCTTCCAGCACTCTACTGCTGTTGAACTTGACCAGAACACGATGTATACAAAGCGTGAGGGTACGGAAATCATAGACCCCTTTATTCCTGCCAGCAGTGCTGACGGCCGTCTGCTCGACAAGGCCGGTAGTGAGTACAAGGCTCTCTATAAGGGACAGAACCCGTTGGACTTCAACTTCTTCGAGGCTTCCAGCATCCGTCAGGTAGGCAACAAGTACGTGATGGTGTTCTCTGGCTACTCTGGCAAGGAGTATGGTTTGGGCAATACCAACTCAGCCCTGCGCTATGCCTTCGGTGACTCTCCCCTCGGCCCTTGGCGCTCTGGTGGCGTATTGGTTGACTCTCGTGGTGTCGTCCTCAATGAAGATGGATCAAAGTTGATTACGACCAATGCTGCTCATAACACTCATGGTTCACTGCAGGAAATCAATGGTCAGTGGTATGTCTTCTACCACCGTCCTCCCCGTGGCTTCGGCAATGCCCGTCAAGCAATGGTTGCTCCCGTGAAGATTACGTGGGACAAAAAACCTGTTGCCAGGGGTGGGGTGGTGAAGATTACGGCTTACGACCCTTATGCCAAGGATAATGTGTGGACAGCCAAAGCTGCCGATGGTAACGAGTATACTGGTGCTGAGGTGACCAGTGAAGGTTTCCAGATTTTCGGTCTGCCACCATATAATTTCTATAGTGCTGGTTATGCCTGCTTTATGTATGGTCCTAACAGCAATAACTGGATGCAGGACAACCACGATGTATGGAACAACTCCATGGATCTTGCCGGCATTCAGAATGGCGGCATCATCGGCTTCAAGTACTTTGGCTTTGGCGGTCTGGCTCAGGACACCAAGGGCGTAAAGGCCTTCGAAGGTGTTAAGAAGGGTGACGGTGTCAAGTTGAATATCAACCTGACAACCAGTGGCAAAGGCGCCTTTAAGATTCATGTGCTTCTGGATAACCCTTGGAAGGGTGAGGAAGTAGCTGTGGTTGATGTACCTGCCAATTTCACCGCAAATAAGGCACTCACGATATCTAAATCGGTTCCCGCTTTGGAGGGTCTGACAGGTAAACATGCTATCTACCTCGTAGTAGAAGGTCCGGAGATTAAACAGCCCGAACAGCCACAGCGTGGTCCTTGGGGGCGTCGCCAGGAACCACAGCGCCCACAGGGCCTCTTCGATCTCCACGGAATAGGTTTTGCCAAGGATGGCGTAGGTGCTCAGCCTGCCTTCGTTCCTGAGGTGACTATTACTGTTGACGGTCAGAAACTGAACATCCCTGCGAAGCCCATCATGTCTACCAATGCCAACGGCTATACCGAGTGTAACCGCTACCAGCTCTATGCTCCGCTGAAGGCCGGTTCTAAAGTACAGGCCACTTGTGAGAAAGCCCCACGTGCTGTTGAGTTTGACATTAGTCCGGTTGTTGCTGGTCGTGCTACGATAAAGGCTACGTATAGAGGTAAAGAGAAGGTATATTTAATTAATTAAAGGGTGACATTCTTGCGTTAAATGTAACATGTGTTACATGGGACAAAGTGTGTGGAACGCGCTGCAAAGTGCGTTCCATATTTCTTTTGTACCTTTGCAGCCGGAAAAATGAAAACAACTTAAAACAAGCGCAATGAATAACAAACTAACGAAAAGTTTATTGACTCTGGCATTAGGCCTGTTCCTGCAGCCTGTCTCTGCCCAATTGTCACAGAATCCCTACAAGTTTTTAGGTAACATTACGACCAGAGGTCAGGTCGAAGCTGGTGGTGGCGTGCCACAGTATTATACCTTATGGAATCAGATTACCTGCGAAAATGAGTCAAAGTGGTCTTCTGTAGAAGGTACTCGCGGCTCATTCAACTGGAATGGTGCTAACAATGCCTTCAACTATGCCAAGCAGCATAACTTCACCTATAAGTTCCATGCACTGGTGTGGGGCGCTCAGTATCCTGGTTGGTTGGAGAATCTGGCACCTGCAGAGCGCTTTGCTGCTTACGTGAACTGGTTCGACCATGCCAAGGCTCAGTATGCGACGCTGCCCATGATAGACGTGGTGAACGAGGCTGTAGGCACTCACCAGGCGGGTAACCCATTGATTAAAGAGTCATTGGGAGGTGGCGGTAAGACAGGCTACGACTGGCTCATCAAGGCCTTCGAGATGGCCTATGAGCGCTGGCCGGATGCCATTTTGATTTATAATGACTACAACTCTATCCGTTGGGATATTGATAACTATATTACTTTGGTGAAGACCTTGCGTGATGCTGGTGCACCTATTGATGCTTATGGCAATCAGGCACATGAATTAGGTGGTTGTAGCGCAAACGACTTGAAAACCGCATTGAAGAAGCAGCAAGATGCACTAAAAATGCCGATGTTTATCACAGAGTATGACATTGGTGATACCAATGATAGTAATCAAAAGTGGAATTATCAACAACATATTCCTTTGATGTGGGAAGCCGACTATTGTGCCGGCGTTACCTTATGGGGTTATGTTTATGGTAGTACTTGGATTGACCAGAAAGATGCAAGTGGTAAAGTAATTGAAAAGGGTATTTCGGGCTTATATAAAGATGGTGCAGAGCGTTCTGCCATGACCTGGATTAAGGAGTATATGCAGACCGATGCAGCAAAGAATGCTGTTGGTCCTTTCCCCGGCACCAAGAAGGAGGCTTCCATCTATATTCGTCCTGCTTCTCAGAAAGTTGCGACAGGCGATGTGCTGCCCATCATGGTACGTGCTCGTATGGCAACAAAGACCATCGAGAAAGTAGAACTTTATGTTGCCAACGAACTGGTGGCCACAATGACAGAGGCTCCCTACCTTACCCAATACACATCGACAGAATCAGGCATTAAAGAAGTGAAGGCTGTGGTGACCACTACGGATGGTACTACCTATGAGCGTTACGGCAGTTTCCAGGTTCTCTCGGGTACTATTAAGCGTGAGCCATACAATGAGACATTGCCCGAACTGCCTGGCACAATCAATGCCGGAGAGTTTGACAAGGGTGTTTCTGGTGTTTCTTGTAATAAGGTAAGTACCACTATTCTCAAGTCACGTAGCAAGTTTAGTACTACCGCCACCCAAGATGATCAATGGATGGACTACACTGTTGACGTGAAGGAGGACGGTCTCTATACCATGGATATGGAGGTGGCTTCTACGAAGGACGGTGGCAGATTCCATCTGGCAGAATATACCTTCGACAACATAGACTTCCTTACAGATTTTACCGATGTTCCCAATACTGGCAGTACTACCGAGTTCAAGCCTGTACGCTGCTCTATTAAGAAATATCTAACGGCAGGCAAGCATGTATTTACATTGCTTGTTGAAAAGGGAGGCTTCTATATTAAGAACATAAAGTTCAATCTTCTGCCGACATATAGTATGCCAGGAATTGTTGAGGCTGAGGACTTTGTGAACGGCAAGGGCGGTAGTATCGTTGCTACTGCTGATGGTTTTGCTTGGGGCAATGCTGGAAATGGTGACTGGGCTGAATATTCGATCAAAGTCAATCAGGCAGGTAAATACTCTTATGAAGCTACTGTATCATCGGATGTCACTGGTTCAAAGTTTACAATGGCGCTGGTAGATAGTGAAGGCAATGAGATTAGTATTCCTATGGTAAAGGTCCCCAATAAGGGTAAGGATACTTACGAGGTGAAGACAGGTAATGTTAAGACGGCCTTTAAAGAAGGTCTGCATACCTTGCGTATTAATGTTACTGGTGGTACTTGCAACATAGATAAAATCAAGTTTACCTGCACGGAACCTGCTTCTGGTATTGATGAGATTATGAGTGACGATGCTGTCGATGCTCCTGCCTACAACCTCATGGGTGTTCCCGTCAATGCCGGCTATCGTGGAATTGTCATTAAGAATGGAAAGAAAGTTGTAATCAAGTAAGCAATGTAATAAGATGAAACATATTTTTCTTACAGCAATATTGTTCCTGTGCTCCGTGATGGGCGCAAAGGCAGAAGTAGACCCCAATTTCTACATCTACATCTGCTTTGGTCAGTCAAATATGGAGGGAAATGCTGACTGGGAAGTTCAGGATGAAGGGGTTGATCCTCGTTTTCAGATGTTGGCAACTTGTAATTTCCCCGAACGCAAGGTAAAAGGTGATAACACGAAGAAGATTCCTGCACGCCAGAAGGGTAATTGGTATACTGCTGAGTGTCCTATCGTCAGCCCTGATGGTAAGCTTGGCCCTACCGACTATTTCGGACGTACGATGGTTAAAGAACTGCCAGACAAAAAGATTGGTGTTATTGCTGTAGCAATGGGTGGCAGCCCTATCGAGATGTTTGACAAAGATCTGTACGCTGAGAAAATTCTGGAGAAGGAGAGTAATGGTAGTACACCATGGTGGGCTACACTTGCTAATCGTCACTATGGAGGCAACCCTTACGGACGCATCATCGAGATGGCTAAGGAGGCTCAGAAGGTAGGCATTATTAAGGGCATCTTGCTGCATCAGGGTTGCTCGAATAACGGACAGGAAGACTGGCCGGATAAAGTGAAGAAGATCTATAAGGATATGCTGCATGACTTGGGACTCAGAGCAAAGGACGTCCCCATCTTTGTTGGTGAGACAGAGTATGAGAATATGGGTGGTGGCTGTTCATGGCATAATCATGTTGTCGCCAAGATTCCTGAGGTTATTCCTACTGGTCATGTTGTATCAGCTGAGGGCATCCCTGGTAATGGCGTTGATCCCTGGCACTTCTCTGCTGCTGGCTATCGCACCTTCGGTAAGCGCTACGCTGAGAAAGTCCTTGACGTGATGAACCATCCGGAGAAATATGTCAAGTATTATACTATTGACGAGCGTATCACTGGTGGAACAGTAAATTTGGCGAATAAGAATCTGGCTATCGTCAACGAGACTGAGGGCAAGGCTTTCTACTGCGAGTCAGGACAGACGCTGAGCTATGACAATTATGTAAGTGCCTTCGATATCTCTAATGAGTGCTATTTCTTTAGACTGCAGAAGGGCGGCGGTGGTTTCCGTTTGCGCCTTGTCGCTCCTGATGGCAATTACTATCAGTTGGATGGCGCTAATGCTTATCTGAATACGCAGGTTGTTACTGGCGACTGCTGCTTTATTTCCAGCAAGCTAAATAGTCAGAATGGTCAGGACCTTGAAAAAGGTGCTGTGTGGAGCATGGAGTATGCCGATGGCAAGGGCTGGTCTATCAAGAACGTTGGCACAGGCAAGTACCTCAAGGACGCTGCTCATCCTGCTATGTTCGACGAGCCGACCTACTTCACCTTCTGCACGCTGAAAGAAACGGATGTGCCTCCTACTGGTATTGAAAACGTTCAGCGTTCAACGCTCAATGTTCAACGTGATGCGTGGTACACTCTTGATGGTCGTCGTGTCAATGCCGAAAACCTCCGTCCAGGCCTGTACATTAATAACGGAAAGAAGGTGCTCAAAAAGTAGGCTCTATTTTCTGTCTACCATTTGAAACCCTTAACAAATAAGATGTTTGCGGGCGTTCCCACACACGTATGGGAACGCCCGCTTTTCTTATGCATTGTTCCCTGATGCAAGTGGTGTATGAAAACAAAGGTGTTTGTGTATCTGTATATCTCCCCAAACACTTTGTTTTAATATGCAAACACTTTGTTTTATCCGTCAAACACTTTGTTTGGAGCTATATCCTTCAGCATTTTATTTGTTCTTCATCTGTTACATTGTGTCTTTTGACGGATTCTGATGGTGTATGATGCTTGTTTGTAACACACAGCAAATTCTGTGTTACTTTTTCTTGCAGCTGTTACATGTAAAATGACTACCTTTGCAGCCGTGTTTTAATTTTATCACTAACTAATTACTTATTTTTATGAGAAGATTTACAAAATCATTACTTGCCCTGGCCCTGACAATTGTGTGCGTGGGGGGGGCAAAAGCGCAAGATCCTGGTAAAAAAATCTATGAAAAGGACTGGACTTCCGCCGGTTCCTATTCTATGTGGAATCAAGGTTTTATGGCAGGTACCCCTTCAGCGCCTGTAGCTGGAAAAAGTATAGGAATTGTGGGCAGTAAACTTCAGGTCGTCAATGGCGATGCCGTTGATAATTGGACATTACAATATATCATTGGTGATGGATTCCCTATTAAAAAAGGTGCCAATTATGTTGTGCGTATTGGAATTAATGGGTCTTTTTCTGGAAACTTGACTTGTGTGTTAGGTGGATGGGATGGTAAGGATAGAAATACATCGCTTGCTTTTACTACAACATCTCAAAATGTGGATGTGACAATTAAAGATTTACCAGCTTCGGATGCTAGTGCACATGTCCTGCTTCAGTCTGGTGCTTATGTCGGTACTCTTACCATTACAAACGTACAAGTATTTGAATTAGAGAGTGTAGATACTTATGGAGATGCTATTGATACCAAAGACTATACCAACGGTGCTACTACTGTAGGGTGGAAGAGTGATCCAGCTCCCACTCCGACATACGACACAACCAATGGGCTCACGATAGAAAATACGACTGAAACAGGCTATTGGAATCATCAATATAGTGTTACTGCAGGTAATGTCGAAGTAGAAAAAACTTATATTATGCGAATTACCGTCAAGGGGACTAAAGCAGCATCAATTCACTGTAATTTTGCCAATGCCTCCGACGCGACATTCCCTGTAACTACTGAATGGAAGACGGTGGAGGCCTCGTTTGGCAATCCAGATGCATCAGCTTGGAGAGGTGTAAATATTCAAACTGGTAACTATGTAGGAACTCTTAATGTCAAAAATGCCAGCCTCCATCCATCTGTTGAGGGACGGCTCGTTGAAGTCGGCTCTGCTGGGTATTCTACTTTTAGTGCAAACAAAGCTGTTAAGATGCGTAATGTTATCGCATATGCAGCAAAGTATTCGGGAGGTAATGTCGTTTTGACACCGGTAACTGAAATTCCAGCCGGAGCTGGCGTTATTATTGAGGCTGCAGAAGATAATTATAAGGTTCCTGTAATTGAGAGTGCATCTTCTATTGCTTCTGTTAACGATTTACAGGTCTCTGACGGCACTGTCACAGGTAATGGCTCTACAATATATGCCCTTGGTAAAAAGGGTGGTGTTGTTGGCTTCGTTAAGGTGAAGAGTGGCGTTACGATTCCTGCTGGTAAGGCATATCTGACCATTCCGGCTGGCGCTCGCGACTTCATCGGCTTTGATGACGATGATGTTACAAGCATAAAGTCTGTTGAGCAGGCTGCTAAGGTAGACAACCAGTACTTCAACCTTGCTGGTCAGCGTGTCTCTCAGCCCACTAAGGGACTGTATATTGTGAATGGTAAAAAGGTTATCCTGAAGTAAAATAATTATAGGATAATTTCTGGTAATTTCTTTCAAACTTAAAAAAGACAAGACATATGAAAAAGCAATATATCATTCCCGTAGCTGAAGTTGTTGAGATTAAGACAAATCAGTTGTTGATGGCAAGTAAAATGAACGTGCTGGGCGGTGAGTTGGAAAACTCTGAAGATATCCTCTCTCGTGAATATGAGTTCGACGAGTAATATATGACTATCGTATATATGACCACTTTTTGAACTCAGGCTGAAAAGGTTATAGTTAAGAATGTAACAAATGTTACATACGGCAAAGTCCGCGACACATGACGTAAGGTCAGTGTCGTGGATTTTTCGTACCTTTGCCCATGAAAACCATTCTAACTAACCATAAAGATATTATCAACGATGAAAAAACTATTGTTGTGGATGCCGTTGATGGCATTATTGATGAGCTGCACTTGCAGCGATGAGGGAGCGTTGAGTCCAGTGCTGACTATTGAAGGAGGTCAGGTTCAAGGGGTGCGGACAGAGAACCCTGGGGTGTATGCCTTTAGAGGTATTCCCTATGCTGCAGCGCCTATTGGCGACTTGCGTTGGCGCGAGCCACAGCCTGTAGAGGCGTGGGATAGTGTCAAGGTGTGTGATAAGTTTGGACATCCAGGCTATCAGGCTGTGCACTATCCTGGATTCTATACGTCGGAATGGGGCTATGGCGATGAGGCTCCCTACAGCGAGGACTGCCTGTATCTGAATGTGTGGACTAAGGCTCCTGGCCAGACAGAGAAGAAGTTGCCCGTTGCCCTATGGATTCATGGTGGCGGCTATCGTGAGGGTTGGGGTTCTGAGCCAGAGTTCGATGGTCAGGAGTGGGCGTCAAAGGATGTCGTCCTCGTCACCATCAACTACCGCTTGGGCATCTTTGGTTTTATGACCCATCCGGAACTGTCGGCAGAGAGCCCTCATCACGTTAGTGGCAACTATGGCATTCTGGACCAGATACAGTCGCTGAAGTGGGTCAAGGAGAATATCGCTCAGTTTGGTGGCGACCCCAACAACGTAACCATCTTTGGACAGAGTGCCGGAGCCGGCAGCGTGCGTACACTCTGTGAGAGTCCGCTGGCTCGTGGCCTGTTCCATAAAGCCGTTATAATGAGTGGCGGTGGTATTAATATTCCTGCCAAGGAGGGTGAAGAGGCTAAACCTGCTACTCCCGCTGTCAAGTTCTTTACCTACAATCCTACACTTGCTGAGAGTGAGGCTGAGACCAAGAAGGTGATGGACTGGGCAGGACTGACCGACCTGCAGGCGCTGCGCCGTGCCTCTACGGAGATACTCTATACCATTCCGCAATTGTATAATATGGTCAACAAGACTGATGTGTACTTGATGCAGCGTCCCATCGTCGATGGTTACGTATCGCTGAAGAGTTTCGATGCGGCTACTCGCGAGGGAACCATTGCCGACGTGCCCTATATGATTGGATACACGCTGAACGATATGGGTTCTATGGGACCTGGCATTGCGGAGTTCTGTAAGGTTCGTCAGCGTCAGGGCGATAAGGCATGGGCCTATCAGTTTGCCCGCAAGCTGCCCGACGATGGCAAACACCCCGAAATAACCACTCGTCTGAATGGCGCCTTTCATAGCAGCGACCTGTGGTTTGTCTTTAAGTCGCTGAAGCACTGTTGGCGTCCCTGGACACAAGGCGACTGGGACCTGGCAGAGAAGATGCTGACAGCATGGACTAACTTTGTCAAGTACAGTGACCCCAACGGTCAGCCAACGGCTAATAGCCAATCGCCAGCAGCCATCAACTGGGAGCCGTGTACCAGCGAGAACCCCTACTTCATGCGCTTCAAACTCGACGATAACGATGTAGAAGCTTCTGACATGGGTGAGTTTCTGGTAGAAGGCAAATAATGAGCAAAGACTTCAATAACAATAGACACACAAAACGATGAAAACTATGAAAAAACAAACTTTATTATCCCTTTTGGCCTTGTTGCCCATGGCCATGGTGGCACAGCCTCGCTGTAATGCTGACGGGACGGTAACCTTTCAATACAAGAATGAAACAGCCAAGAACGTGATGGTCGACGTACAGTTTGCCGGACGTAAGGATATGGCACGTGGCGCTGATGGTCTGTGGACGGTGACTCTCGGCCCTGCAGCTCCTGACATGTATCCCTATTGCTTTATTGTCGATGGGGTTAGCGTGATGGATCCTGAGAATCCGCAGTATTTCCCCAACGAAGGTTTCAAAAACAGCTTGCTGGAGATACCTTCCCGCGACAAGAAAGTTGCGCTGCCCCACGATATTACCGATGTGGCACACGGCAGGGTGGAGTATGTCAACTACTATTCGAAGACCATTGGTGCTACCAACCATGCAGTGGTGTATCTGCCCCCCAACTATATGCGCGACTACCAAAAGCGCTATCC
>ODAJ012182757.1_pt1 | contig 36696 bp, 32 predicted proteins | sample 1539241 | NCBI WGS metagenome assembly ODAJ01 (sample SAMN02144231, study PRJEB22623) | gut metagenome | biome: sheep rumen | host: Ovis aries | place: New Zealand
CCCCTTAGCGGGGCAACCGCGAAACATGGCAAATTTGCTCCCCAATAATGCAAGAGTTTATTGGGGAGCAATAGAAGCATTCGCTGCCAAACCTGTCGTTTGGCAGCGAAATCAATCGAAACCTCGATTGATTTCGCCATCCGATGGTCATTATAAAGCAAACCCGGGCGCTTTGAGCGCCCGGGCTTGCTTTTGTTTTATTTACGGTTGTTTTTACGGTTTCAGTCCTTTGTCAGAAGCTTCAGGATCTCCTGATAGCTGCGCTCGGCGTTTTTTCGGAAGCGTTTTTCGATCTGACGCGCCTGTTCTTCTCCGGCGCAGAGCAGATCGACATGCAGGATCTCCCCCACCCCGTCGTTCACGGCGAGCGTGACCGTGCAGCCGATCTCATCCACACGGTGCCTGGCCGTGATGAGCGCCTGGCGGCGCATACGCTCCTCGATGGGCTTGAGGTTCTTTTCGGTGCGGGAGCGGGCGGAAAACGGCAGGCTCGACTCCACGGCGTCTGCGTTTGCGGCGCCCTTGGGCGTGATGGCATAGCCCTCCTCCCCGCGGGTAAGGTGGCCGCTCTCCTCCAACTCGCTCAAACAGTCCGAATAATCGAAATATCCCAGTACGCCCGCGCCCTGGCAGAGCTCCAGCAGCTCCTCCGGGGAGAGCTCTCCCGGCAGACGGCGCAGAATGAACAGGATGAGGATCTTGATATCCAGCTTATCCTGAATGACACCCGGTTGTTGATCCATAGTATCCTCCCTTCGGAAAGACGACAGCAAACGCTTTGTTTCTCTTTGTTTCCGTTACAGTATTTTAACCGTTTCCGGCGCGGAATGCAAGCGGGAAATCACACGACCGCCCCTCTGATGCATAGACTGTAGCGATCTCATCTGAAGGAGGCATGTATTATGGCCGAAGCAATCAAAGCAGGACCTGTGGACAACACGGCTGTCATCCGCGAGGCCGTGTCCATCCACACGCGCAAGATTTTTGACAGCTGCCGCGACAAGGACTGCATCGACAACCTGCGGGTATACCCGACCGAGAGCTCTCAGACCTACATAGAGAACGCGCTGAGCATCCGGCCGAAGGCCGCGCAGCTGCTCTACGCAGCGGTGCAGGTGGAGCCGATCAGCTTCAAACGCGGCTGGTACACCGTGGACTGCACGTACTTCTACCGCGTCACGGGCGAGACCTTCCCCGCCGGGCAGGCGACCGAGGGGCTCGCGGTATTCGACAAGCGCGCCATGCTCTTCGGCAGCGAGGCCGGCGTGATGACCTTCACCTCGACCGAAACCGCGCCGCCGTCTTCGCCCGCGAGCGAGCTGCCGATCGCAGTGGTGGACGCGGTGAACCCCATCGCGCTGCACGCGCAGCTCGTAGACGCCGCCGCGCCGGGGACGGCGGATCTGGAGGGCCGCACGATCCCGGATTTCATCACGGCGGCCTTCTCCGAACCGCTCGTGCTCACGGATACGACGCGGCGCTGGCTGACCACCATAGGCCAGTTTTCGACCCTGCGGCTCGAGCGCGAGTGCCAGCTGCTGATCCCCGCCTACGACTACTCCATGCCCAGCGAGGACTGCCCGGACAACGCGGAGGACGATCCCTGCGAGCTCTTCAGCCGCATTCCCTTCCCCGTTGAGGAATTCTTCCCGCCCGACAGCATGGAGACGAAAACGGTCTACCAGAACATGCTGTGACGGCAGGCAGAGCCTGAAAGACGCGAAACAGCCGGCGCTCAAACGAGTACCGGCTGTCATCTTTTTTACTTTCTCTTGAGGACGATGCGGTTTTTCTCCTTGTAGATGCTCTCGGCGGGAACGACGCCGCGCACAGAGGAGGTGGGGTAGATGTTCGTATGGCGGCCGACGACCGTGCCGGGGTTGAGGACGCTGTTGCAGCCGACCTCCACGAAATCGCCGAGGATGGCGCCGAATTTCTTGCGCCCGGTCTCAATGGGGGCGTCTGGCACCTTGACAGTGACAAGGCTCTTGTCGCTCTTGACGTTGGAGGTGATGGAGCCGGCGCCCATGTGGGCCTTATAGCCGAGAACCGAGTCGCCCACGTAGTTGTAATGCGGGGTCTGGACATTGTCGAAGAGGATCACGTTCTTGAGCTCCACGGAGTTGCCCACGACGGCGTTCTTGCCGACGATGGCGCTGCCGCGGATGAAGGCGCAGTGCCGCACCTCGGCGCCGTGGTCGATGATGCAGGGGGAGCCGAGATAGGCGGAGGGGAAGACCTTCGCGTCCTTTGCGACCCAGACATTCTCGGAGATCTCGTCGAACTCCGCGGGGTCGAGCGTGGGGCCGAGCTCCAGGATGAAGGCCTTGATGCCGTCGAGAACCTCCCAGGGGTAGGTCTTGCCCTCGAACAGGGGCGCGGCAATGGTATGGCTAAGGTCGAGCAGATCGGAAATGGCAACCATGACGTTTCCTCCTTATTTCACACGGATCAGCTTGCCTGCGGCGCGCATGGACTCGATGATATCGTCCACGGCCTTTTCACAGGCTTCGCGCTCAAGCGCCTCGGACATCACGCGCAGGACGGGCTCCGTGCCGCTCTTGCGCAGCAGCACGCGGCCGGACGCACCGAGCTCCTCCTCCGCGGCCTTCACGGCGGCCTGCACGGCGGGGTCGTTCATGGTCTCGTCCTTATCGGTGACGACGACGTTTTTGAGCACCTGCGGGTACATCTTCATCTCCCCCGCCAGCATGGACAGGGGCATCTTGGTGTCGAGCATGGTCATCATGACCATCAGGGAGGTCAGGATGCCGTCGCCGGTGGTGGCGTACTTGCCGAAGATGATGTGGCCGGACTGCTCGCCGCCCAGGACATAGCCGTTGGCCATCATGTTCTCTGCCACGTACTTGTCGCCCACCTTGGTCTTCTCGGTGCGGATGTTCAGCGCGTCCAGCGCCTTGTAGAGTCCCATGTTGCTCATGACGGTGGTAACGACGGTATCGCCGTCAAGCAGGCCGTCCTCATGCAGATGCTTGCCGCAGAGGTACATGATATGGTCGCCGTTGACGACGTTGCCCTTCTCATCCACCGCGAGGCAGCGGTCAGCGTCGCCGTCGTAGGCAAAGCCGACGTCGAGCCCGTTGTCCACAACGTATTTCTGCAGGCCCTCGATGTGCGTGGAGCCGCAGTGCTCGTTGATGTTCACACCGTCGGGCTGGTTGTTGATGACATAGACCTTCGCGCCGAGCGCTTCATACACCGCGCGGGCAATGTTCCAGGAGGCGCCGTTGGCACAGTCGAGCGCGACCTTCTTGCCGTTGAAGCCGCGGGTCGGAATGGTCATCAGATAGCCGATGTAGCGGTTGCGGCCGGCGGCATAGTCGATGACGTTGCCCATCTTCTCGCGCTCGGCGAGCGGGATCTCCTCGATCTCGCCGTCAATATAGGCCTCGATCTTTTCTTCAATGGCCGCCTCGATCTTCTGGCCGTTGGCGCGCATGATCTTGATGCCGTTGTCGTAGAACGGGTTGTGGCTGGCGGAGATCATGATGCCGCAGTCAAAGCCGTCGGTACGGCAGCAGTAGCTGACGGAAGGCGTCGTTGTGACGTGCAGAAGATAGGCGTCCGCTCCGGAGGAGGTGATGCCTGCGGAGAGCGCGTACTCGAGCGTGTAGGAGCTGCGGCGGGTGTCCTTGCCGATCACGATGCGGGCGCGGCCGTCCTCGTGCTGCTGGCCGTAGTACCAGCCGAGATAGCGGCCGACCTGGAAGGCCTTGATGGCCGTCAGCTCTCTGTTGGCCTCCCCGCGGAAGCCGTCGGTGCCAAAATACTTACCCATTGATTATCCTCCAATCTGAATAAAATGCATGCAAAGTGAATAACTATAAAAAAACACCCGGAAATTATACATCCCGGGCTGCTTTGCTGTCAAGGAAAACCGTCACATTCAGAGGGAGCTGCAGAAAGGCGGCGGGAATATAGCTGTCATCGCGTGCGTAGAGCATCTGAAACGCGGCTCTGGCCTTTTCCTCGCCGGTTGCGAGAACGAGGATATGCTTTGCCTCCACGAGAGTGAGAATACCCATCGTGTAGCCGTATGCCGGGACGGCCTCCTCGGAGCCGAAGAGGGCAGCGTACTGGCGGCGCGTGCGCCCGGTGAGCTTCTGGCGGTGCGTGCGGGAGGCGTAGGGCGTGGCAGGCTCGTTGAAGCCGATATGCGCATCGACGCCGAGGCCGAGCACGGCGAGATCGAGTCCGCCGGCCGCGGCGATCTCGTCGTCGTAGCTTTCGAGCTTTTCACGCGTAAGGAAGCGGCAATTCTCCGCCCTGAGATCCGTCACGGCGAGCAGCCCGCTCTCCAGCGCGCGGCGGCAGCTCAGCTCCTCCGGAGCATCCTCGAATTCGGTCACGGCAAAGAGCCTGGCCTGCGAGAGACTGAGCCCGCCTTCCCCGCACAGGCGCGCAAGCTCCGCAAACAGCGGCTGCATCGTGCGCCCGGCGGCAAAAGCCAGCACCGCGTCGGGCTTCTCCGCGACAAGCGCGGCGATCTCCTGCGCGGCGAGGGTATGAACGGAGGGAAGGTCGGAAATAATGGTTTTCATGAACACAAAACCTCGAATCAGGCAAAGGATAGGAAAGGAGACGCCATGCTGATCGTCATCCTGCGCACATTGATCGTCTACGCGGCGCTGCTCGTCGCCATGCGTCTGCTCGGCAAACGGCAGATGGGCGAGATGGAGCTGAGCGAATTCGTACTCGCCTCGCTCATAGCGGATATGGCCGCCCACCCGCTGCAGGATATGGGCATCCCGCTGCTGAACGGCCTTGTGCCTGTGATAACGCTGTTCTGCTGCGAGGTAGCGATCGCGGGGCTGAGCCTCAGGAGCATCCGCCTGCGGCAGCTGCTCTTCGGCCTGCCGAGCATCCTCATCCGCGAGGGCAGGATCGACCAGAGACAGATGCGCCTCAACCGCTACACCGTGGACGAGCTGCTGCAGACGCTGCGCAGCCAGGGCTATGAGGATCTGCGCGCGATTCGCTGGGCGATCCTCGAGACGAACGGCAAGCTGAGCGTGATCCCCCAGCCGGGAGAAAAGCCGGTATCCGCCGCGCAGCTCGGGATACGCGCGGAGGGCGGCACGCTGCCGCTCATCGTGGTGAGCGACGGGCGCGTGCTCACACAGAACCTCCGCTCGCTCTCTCTGACGCGCGACTGGCTCGACGCGGAGCTCGGACGGCGGGGGCTGCGCGCCGGGGACGTCTTCCTCATGACGGCGGACCGCGACGGCGGCATAACGCTCACCGAAAAGGAGGCGCGGGCATGAGGCGGGAGCTCTTCGCCGCGGTGCTGCTGGCGGCGCTTTTGCTGACGGCGCTCGCCAATCTCCGGGCGACAGACCGCCTCGCGGACGAGCTGCTCGAAAGCATCGCGCAGATCGAGAGCGCCGCGGCAAACGCAGAGAGCGCGCGGGCGCTGGCCGATCTGGAGGCGGCTTACGCGCGCTGGACACGGGAGGCGCGGCGCTGCGGCATGGCCTTCCAGCAGCCGCAGCTCGACGGGATCAACGAGGCCTTCGTCTCCCTGTTCGAGGCGCTCTCCGCCGGAGAGGATGCCGCGGCGGCCTGCCGCCTGCTGCGCATCCGGCTGGAGACGCTTCGGCGGCTGGAGCATCCGCTGCCGGAGTCGCTTTTTTAGCTCTTCTCGGTCAGGAGCTTGGAGAGCTCCTCCATAAAGGTGTTGATATCCTTGAAGCTGCGGTAGACGGAGGCAAAGCGCACGTAGGCCACCTCGTCGATATCCTTGAGGCGGGACATGACCATTTCGCCGATCTGCACGGTGTTGACCTCGCGCTCGAGCCCGCTCTGGAGTTCCTGCTCGATGTCGTCCGCAATGCCCTCCAGCGTCTGCAGCGGGACGGGCCGCTTTTCACAGGCGCGCACCATGCCGTTGATGAGCTTCACCTTGTCGAAGGACTGGCGGCTCCCGTCGCGCTTGACGACGACGAGGGGCAGCCGCTCCACGATCTCATAGGTCGTAAAGCGCTTCTGGCAGGCCAGGCACTCTCTTCTGCGGCGGATGGTCGCTCCCTCCTCCGCCGGACGGGAATCAATAACTTTACTCTCGGAATAAGCACAAAACGGGCATTTCATACGCTCTCGCTCTCCTACTCTATTTCTCTCTGTTTCTCTTTATCCAAGCCAGCCTCCGGGCTGGTGTTTTTATTAGTACTATACGATAATGATTATATGATGGCGAAAAGCCAAAAAGCTTTTCGCCGCGCGGCTTTGACGCGCAGCCAAACAGTATAGCTGTTTGGCCATATCTTCCTTATCGTTTATAGCCGGTCTTCCGATCGACCAGCGTGAGCGGCTCCTCACCGCGGAGGAAGCGCGCGAGGTTCTCCGCCGCGATGTCCACGATGCGGTCGAGGATCTCTGGCAGATGGAGGTAGCCCGCGACATGCGGGGTGATCATGAGGTTTTCAAGCTGCCAAAGCGGACTGTCACCCGGGAGGGGCTCAAGCTCCGACACGTCGCAGGCGGCACAGCCGATGACGCCGTTCTGCAGCACGTCCAGCAGCACTTCTTTGGCGACGGCAGCGCCGCGCCCGCAGTTGACGAACAGCGCGTCCCTCTTCATGAGGGCAAAGCGCTCGGCCGTGTAGAAATGGAAGGTCTCGCGGTTGCCGGGCAGGAAGGACACCAGCACGTCCGCCTCCGGGAGAACGCGCTCGATCTCGCTTGTCAGGCAGAGCTCGTCCACGCCCTCGGGGCAGTCCCCCGCGCGGCGCTTGACGCCGATCACCTTTTTCGCCCCGAGCGCCTTGACCAGACGCGCGTAGCTCAGGCCGATGTTGCCGAGACCGACCACGACAACGCAGCAGTCCGTCAGCGAGCGGACAGTGCCGCGGTCACGCCAGGCGTTCTGCCGCTGCTCGTCCCGGTAGAGATGGAGCTTCTTGAGCATCATGAGCGTGAGCGCAAGGGCGTGCTCCGAGACGGCCTTGCCGTAAGCGCCGGTGGCGTTGGCAAGCCAGGTCTTGTCCGAAAGGACGCCCGGCACGATATAGGGATCCGCTCCCGCAGAGAAAAGCTGCAGCAGTCCCAGCTTCTCGGAGGCGCAGATCAGCGCGGGGTCGACCGGACCGATGATCACGTCCGCCGAAGCGACGAGTTCCTTTGTCAATTCTTTGGGATCGAGATATGAGATCGCGCAGCCGGCGCCCGCTTTCTCAAGGATCGCCTTATGCGTATCGTTTACGGGAAGCGTGACAAGAACGGTTTTCATATGCTGTCCCCTCTTCTGTGTTATGTAACCTTATTTTAGATGATTCCATCCGTAAAATCAACGCCTAATTGCGTTTTTTCTTTCAGTTTTTTATTATTGTTCTCCGCCCGCAGAAAAGGCCGGAATCGCCCGCGGCAAACGGCTTGTCTCTCCGAGGCGGTTTTTGAGGCGCAAATCGGCGCATTTTTGCTGCTAATTCAAATTTTTTATCCACTTTGCCCGCAGCAGGACGGGATAGACAATTCTGCATGCTCCGCGCAGGGGGCTTTTTGTGAATTATTGACATTCCGGACGGAAAAAGGTATAATTCCAAGCTGTGGGTAACCCACAAATCCATATTGACGGCGGCTCTGCCGCCGAATACGACACATGCCGGAGATCTACGAGCTGATGCTGAAGACCTTCTCGCTCAAGGCGGAGGAGTGCTTCTTTATCGACGACAGCGCCTACAACGTTGATGCAGCCTCTCTCTGCGGCATCCAGGGCGCCGTGTTCTTCGAGGACATGACGCGGCTGCGCGGCGAGCTGCGCGCTGCGGGCGTCTGGGTCAAGGCATAACCTCCATCGAAAGGGGCTTTCCCGCTGTCGGGAAGGCCCCTTTTCGGAAGAAAAAGGGCAAACAGGAGAAGTCAGCGCGGCGATCCGCGAAACGGAGAGCCGGCGGAATGACGGGAGGCCTACATGACGAATTACAAGCTCACGCTCTGCTACGACGGCAGCCGCTACCGCGGTTGGCAGCGCCAGGGCAACTGCGAAAACAGCATCCAGGCGCTCGTGGAGCGCGCGCTCTCGCGGCTGCTGGAGCAGGAAATCGAGGTCTCTGGCAGCGGACGTACCGACGCCGGGGTACACGCGCGCAGGCAGGTCTGCTCCTTCCGCGCCGAAACCCCGCTCACGCCGGAGGAGCTGCTTGCGCGTCTGCGCGCCGTGCTGCCCGAGGATGTGGGCGCGCTCGCGCTCGAGCAGGCGCCGCCGCGCTTTCACGCCCGCCTGAGCTGCACGGAGAAGACCTACGTCTACCGCATCTGGAACTCTCCCCTGCCGGACGTGTTCGAGCGGAAATACCGCCTCGCCCTGCCCGAACAGCTGGACGAGGCCGCCATGCGCCGCGCCGCCGGGCTTCTCTGCGGGGAGCATGACTTCGCCGCCTTCTGCTCGCTCAAGCACCCGAAGAAGTCCACCGTGCGCGAGCTGCGGCGCATCGGGATCACGCGCGAGGGAGACGAGCTGCGCCTCTCTTTCACCGGCGACGGCTTCCTCTACAACATGGTGCGCATCCTGACCGGGACGCTGCTCGAAGTCGGCATGGGACAGCGCAGCGCGGACGACATGAGCGAAATCCTCGCCTCCCGCTCGCGCGAGAACGCAGGACCTACCGCGCCTGCCAAGGGGCTCATCCTCTGGGAGCTGCGCTATGACGGCAGAGCCGACTGAGCCGCGTTTTTTGGGCAAAATCCGACCCGGCGGCCGATGTTTCTATTGACATCAATATCGAATACTGATAAGATAAAGCAGTCTCAATTGGATAGCGTCTATCCGAAGCAAGATCGCGACCGCCGCTTTTTCCGAAGCGGTCCATGGCCAGACGGACAGCCAGGTCGAATGCCGAATTCCGCAGGTGCGGCGGCAACTTCTGTTGCCTTATTGATTGCGTTAAGAGCGCAAGTTTTATAAGTTGGTTACTATAAACCGGTGCTGAGAAGCATACAACTTGTGAAATGGTCAATAAGAGTAGTAAAAGTGTTTTGCTTTATAGACTCTAAACCCATTAAGATCCGCGCGTTCAGTCCCCTCTCCCGGGGTTCTGCGCGCACTCTGATCGCTGCAAGACGGACGTATGCTGTTTCGGCATACGTCTTTTTTGTTGGAGGAAAGCGGCATGAAAAAGATCGTGGAGCTCAAGAACGTCACCAAGGCTTTTGACGGCGAAGTAGTGCTCGACCATATAGATCTCGATATCTATGACAATGAGTTTCTCACCCTGCTCGGCCCCTCGGGCTGCGGCAAGACCACGACGCTGCGCATCATCGGCGGCTTTGAGACTGCGGACGAGGGCGACGTGATCTTCATGGGCGAGCGTATCAACGATATGCCCCCGCACAAGCGCAACGTCAACACCGTCTTCCAGCGCTACGCGCTCTTCCCCCACCTGAACGTGTTTGAAAACGTGGCCTTCTCGCTGCGCGAGAAAAAGGTGCCCAAGGCCGAGATCAACGAGCGGGTTACGGAGATGCTGCATCTCGTTGCGCTCTCCGGTTTTGAAAAGCGCAGCGTCGCCTCGCTCTCCGGCGGCCAGCAGCAGCGCGTGGCTATCGCCCGCGCCCTCGTCAACCACCCCAAGCTCCTGCTGCTCGACGAGCCGCTCGCCGCGCTCGACCTGAAGCTCCGCAAGGACATGCAGAAGGAGCTCAAGAACATCCAGAAGGCCACCGGCATCACCTTCATCTTCGTCACGCATGACCAGGAGGAGGCGCTGTCGATGTCCGATACCGTGGTCGTCATGTCCGAGGGCCGCATCCAGCAGATCGGTACGCCGATCGACATCTACAACGAGCCGACCAACGCCTTCGTGGCGGACTTCATCGGCGAGAGCAATATCCTCGACGGCGTGATGCTCGCCGACTACAAGGTGCGCTTCGCCGGACACGTCTTCAACTGCGTGGACGCGGGCTTTGAGCCCAAGGAGCCCGTGGATGTGGTCGTGAGACCCGAGGACGTGGACATCGTCCCCGAGGAAAAGGGCATGCTCAAGGGCGTCGTCACGGCGGTCACCTTCCTCGGCGTGCACTATGAGATCATCGTGGACATCGGCGGCTTCAAGTGGATGATCCAGACGACGGACTTCGTGGACGTTAACGAGCACATCGGCCTTTCCATCGACCCCGACGCCATCCATATCATGAAGAAGTCCAAGTACTCCGGCATGTTCGGCGACTACTCCTCCTTCTCCGACGAGATGGACGAGATCGGCGAAATCGACGGGGAGGAGCTGGCCGAGGCGGAAAGCGAGACGGCGGAATGAAGAAAACGAATTCTGTCAAGGGGCAGCGCTCGCTGATCCAGCGCATCGCCCTCGCGCCGTATTCGGTGTGGGCGCTGCTGTTCATCGTGGTGCCGCTGATCTTCGTCGCCTATTACGCCTTCACCGATCTGGATTATCATTTCACGACAGAAAACATCACCCGCTTCTTCACCACCACCTCCCAGGTGGCCGACGGCGAGGGTACGCGCGAGGTGCGCACCTATGTGCTGATCTTTCTGCGCTCGCTCAAGCTCGCCGTCATTTCCACGGCGATCTGCCTGCTGATGGCCTATCCCTTCGCCTTCCTGCTCACCAAGGCCAAGCCCCGCACGCAGAGCATCCTCATCACGCTCATCATGATCCCCATGTGGATGAACTTCCTGATCCGCACCTATGCCTGGATGACGATCCTGCAGGACACCGGCATCCTCAACGGCCTGCTCGGCATGCTGCATCTCGGCAAGGTCCACATCATCGGCACCGAGAGCGCGGTCGTGATCGGCATGGTGTACGACTATCTGCCCTATATGATTCTCCCGCTCTACTCTATCATGGCCAAGATGGACGAGAGGCTGATCGAGGCCGCCTACGACCTCGGCTGCAACGGGGCGGGCGTGTTCCGCCGCGTGATCTGGCCGCTGAGTCTGCCCGGCGTGCTCTCCGGAATCGAGATGGTGCTGATTCCCTCGATCTCCACCTTCTACATCTCCCAGAAGCTCGGCAACGGCAAGTTCTACCTGATCGGCGACGCCATCGAGGGCCAGTACGTCGCCAACAACCTGCATTTCGCCGCCGCCATCGCCTTTGTGCTGATGATCGTGCTTCTGATCGGCATGGCGTTTCTCCAGCGCGCCGCCAACAAGCGGGTCGCCGCCTGAGAGGAGGGGAAGAACAATGAAACCGATCGCCAAGTTTTATACCGCGCTGCTGATGATCTTCCTCTTCGCGCCGATCGCCATCCTGCTGGTCTTCTCCTTCAACGAGGCCAAGAGCCTCTCGGTGTTCTCCGGTTTCTCGCTGCACTGGTATCAAGAGCTGCTGCGCGACAGCGAGACCATCGACGCCGTGAAGAACACGCTGATCCTCGCCGTGAGCGCCTCTCTGATCTCCACCGTGATGGGAACCGCCGCCGCCGTCGGGATCTACAGGCTGCGCAACCGCTATCTGCGCTCCACGCTCGAGACCGTGACCAACATCCCGATGATCAACCCCGATATCATCACCGGCATTTCGCTGATGCTGATGTTCGTGTTCGTCGGCCGGCTCTTCGGCGCGCATACGAGCCTCAACTTTGGCACGATGCTCATCTCCCACGTGACCTTCTGCCTGCCCTATGTGATCCTGCAGGTGCTGCCCAAGCTGCAGCAGATGGATCAGGCTCTGCCGGAGGCCGCCATGGACCTCGGCTGCACGCCGCTCAAGGCCTTCATCAAGGTCGAGATCCCGGAGATCGCGCCGGGCATCCTCACCGGCCTCATCATGGCCTTCACCCTCTCGCTGGACGACTTTGTCATCAGCTACTTTACCAGCGGCACCACCTTCCAGACCCTGCCCATCCGCATCTACAACATGACGAAAAAGACCGTGACGCCAAAGATGTACGCCCTGGCGACACTGATCTTCTTTGTAATCCTCGCGCTTTTGATCATCACCAACCTCATGGGCGCCAACAACGCCCAGAACGTGCAGGATTCCAAACGCCGCAAGGCGCGCAAGGAAAGCCTGCCCGCCGCGTAACTTCAAGGAGGACAAACATGAAAAGATTTCTCTCTCTGCTGCTCGCAGCGCTGATGCTGCTCTCCCTCGCCGCGCTCTCCGGCTGCGGCTCCTCTTCTGACACGCTGACCCTCAACGTCTACAACTGGGGTGAATACATCTCCGACGGCTCCGAAGGCTCTCTCGACACCGTCAAGGCCTTCGAGGAATGGTACCAGCAGGAGTACGGCCAGAAGGTCAAGGTCAACTACTCCACCTTCGCCAGCAACGAGGATATGTACGCCAAGATCTCCAGCGGCGCCGTCAGCTACGACGTGATCATCCCCTCCGACTACATGATCGCGCGCATGGCGAGTGAGAATATGCTCCTGCCTCTGGATTTTGACAACATCCCCAACTACCAGTACATCGACGAGAGCTTCCGCGGCCTCTATTACGACCCGGACAATCTCTACTCCGTCCCCTACACCTACGGCATCGTGGGCGTTATCTACAACGCCAATGTCGTTGACGAGGCCGACGCGCAGGGCTGGGAGCTGATGTGGAACGACAAATACGCCGGAAACATCCTGCAGTTCAACAACTCCCGCGACGCCTTCGGCACCGCCATGTACAAGCTCGGCCTCGACGTGAACAGCACCGATAAGGCCGTCTGGGATCAGGCGCTCGCCGAGCTGCAGACGCAGGCTCCGCTCGTCAAGAGCTACGTGATGGATGAGATCTACAACATGATGGAGAGCGGCGAGGCCGCCGTCGGCGCCTACTACGCGGGCGACTACTTCACTATGCTCGACGCCCAGGCCGAGGATGTAGACCTGCAGTTCTACTACCCCGAGCGCACCAACTACTATGTGGACGCGATGTGCATCCCCTCCAGCTGCCAGAACAAGGAGCTGGCCGAGAGCTTCATCAACTTCATGCTCTCCTCCGAGCCCGCCGTCGCCAACGCGGTGTATACCTACTACGCCTCCCCCAACTCCCTTGTGTACAACGACGAGGGCTATCTGGAGGAGCTCGGCGAGGAGACCGTTGCCATCCTCTATCCGGGCATTGAGAACTTCCGCGAGCTCTACAACACCTCCGCCTACCGCAACCTCGACCCCGACACCCTCAGCTACATCAACTCCCTCTGGGAGACGCTGAAGATCGGCTGATCGAAGTTATAGATCCATGAAAATGGGTCTGCAGCAAAACAAGGATGAACGCGTAACTGTACACCTGAGTTCGTAGGGGCGGCGGCTCTGCCCCGCCCGGTGACGCAACCGTATACACATAAAAATGTTCGGCGAATTCGCAGATTGTACGAATACGCCGAACATTTTTTGCTATTAATATGCTTGATGCTGCCGGGAGGGCACAAGGCCCTCCCCTACGATGCGGCCAGGGTTTTCACATTTTGCAGCTGTCCCATTTTTCGGCATACCAAAGCGGGCGGTCAAAAGACCGCCCGCTTCAGTCTGTAGACAAACCTGTGCGGCAAAGCTTGGACTCGCATGGGGGGATTGTGAAGGGGGGAGGGTATGCCCCCCTTCACGTTCAATCCATGCCAAAATGGGAACTCTTTCTGAAGTTCCCATTTTGGCGCTTCAAGCTGTCGACACTTTGTCGACAGCTTGAAGCGGGCGGTCAAAAGACCGCCCGTTCTGGGAACGCCGTTACGCCGCCGGCGCTTTCCATTTTTTCTCGCGCGGGAGGCCGATCAGCAGCAGCACGAGGGCAAAGCCCGCTGCGGCGAGTGCGGAATAGCTGCTGCCGCGGCCCAGCCTCTCGCAAAGTACCTCCGCTGCAGCGGCGAGCGCCATGCACAGGAACGCGGGCAGGAACAGCCAGAGGCGCCTCTTCGTCTTTTCAAAGGCCGCTGGGATCGTCGCCAGACCGAAGACGGCGGCAATCAGCATCAGCAGCGCCGTGAGACTGCGCCCATGGTACTGCTCTCTGGCCTCGTTCAGCAAGCTCTCCCCTGCCCCCACGGCGGCCGGCAGCAGCTCCTCGCTCTCGCTGACGCGCAGCTTCACGCTGTCCCAGCCGAGGAGCATGAGGCGCAGGCTGTTCTCCTGATCCTGCAGCTCCTGCAGCGCCTTGGCGTTGGCGTCGAGCCTGCGCAGCACGGCGGCGCCGGATTCCAGCGCGGCCTTTTCGCCCTCGAGCCTGAGCCGCTCCTCTTCGAGCTTTCGCTGCTGCTCATAGAGCTGCGCGCGCCCGCTCTGCATCTGCGCCTCGCCCTGGGCGAGCTGAACGCCGGCCTGATCAAGCGCGGCGCGGCCCTGCTCGATGGCGGCCTTAGCCTGCTCCATATATTCGTCCATCTCGGCCATCTGCGCCTGCGCCTGCTCCATCTGCGCTTTGGCCTCGGCCACCTGCGCCGATAGCGAGGCGACCTGCTCCTCGGCTGCAGCGAGCGCCTGCAGGATGGCCGCGCGGTTCGCAAGATAGGCCGCGCGAACGGCCTCAAACTCCTCCTCGCTCAGGGGCTCCTCCCCCTCGCGGGAGGCAAGCGCGTCGCGCTCCTGCTGGATCTTCGCGCGCAGCTCCTCCGGCGTCATGCCGCTGACGCTCTGGATGCTCTGCCGGATCTGCTCCAGCATTTCCGGCGTAAGCGCGGGAAGCTGAAGGTCACCGACGTCCTGGCCGGTCTGTTCCCCGATCAGACTGACGATCATCGAGAGCTCTTCCTCGCTGAGTCCTCCGCGCTGCTCCAGCCTGTCGAGCAGGCCGAAGGCCGCATCATAGGCGGAGAGCATCTGGTCGTAGGCAGCCACGCTGAGGCCGAGACGTGCGTCCTCCCCGCCGCTGTCCATCAGTTCGCTCATTCCTCTGAGCGAGGCGAGCTGCGCCTCGGCGGCGCTCAGCGCCGTCTCGGCCTCTCCCATCAGCTCCATGCCGAGGGCGAGCTTCTCCTTGCCCTCCTGAAACTGGCGGTAACCCTCCTCGAAGGCGGCGGCCTGCTCATCAAACTGCCGACGCCCCTCCTCATAGGCCTGCTTGCCCATCTGCATCATGCTCTCTGCCTGATCCATGGCGGCCATGCCCGCCTGGACGCCGCCGCGCGTGGCCGTATAGGCGGCGAGGGCGGCGCGGTGCCTGGCGGAGGCGGAATCATGCGCCTGCTCCCCCGCGGAGACCGCATCACCGTTTTCGCCCGCAAAGCCGCGCGCGGAGAGCGCGTCAAGCACCGCGCGGTACTCCTGCGTGCGTTCCGAGAGGCGCTGCACGTCGGCCTGCGCGTTTTTCCACTCGCGCGCCGTCTTCCTGCCGATGCCGAGCCCGGCCAGCAGCATCACGCCGCAGAGCAGCGCGAGCATCACGGCGATCATTCTTGTCAAAACAGGATGCTTCAATCCCTGTCGCTCCTCCTGTAATACGAATCCTTCATCTTTCTTCTTACTTGACGATGTATTATACACCAACAATTCGCGGGAATGGTGAAAAATATGTAACGATATCGGGCTGCGGCATTTTTTTCGGCTTCGCCGCGCTTCGCGTCGGAGTTGCAAAAGATGCGCGGATATGATAGGATACGGGCGAAAGCTGTTTGTCCGGGAGAGAGAAACGATGAAAACTGCCGAGCGCCCCAAGCTCCTGCTGCCGCTGCTGATCCTGCTGCTCGCCGTCGCCGTCCTCGCGATCTGGATCATTACAGGCGGCAGGGAGGAATTCGATCCGCACGAGGGACAGGTCTATATCTATGACGGCTTCGACTGGATCTGGATGACGCCGCTCGAGGGCGTGGAGCCGAACCCCATGACGCAGGAGGACTTCTCGCTTGCCGGCACGGCGCCTGTCTATCTCGGCAATCTCTTCCAGACCAGGCGCTGCATCGACGTTTCCGAGCACCAGTACGGAATTGACTGGCAGCAGGTCAAAGCCTCGGGTGTGGACGGTGCGTTCATCCGCATCGGCCGCCGGGGCTACACCGAGGGCGGCCTCTTCAACGACCCCAGGTACCAGCCCAACATGGACGGCGCGCTGGCAGCCGGGATGGAGGTCGGCGTGTACTTCTTCTCGCAGGCCGTCTCCGTGCAGGAGGCGCTCGAGGAGGCGGACTTCGTGCTGGAGCGGCTGCAGGGCTATCGCGTGACGCTCCCCGTGGTCTATGACTGGGAGAAGATCCCCGGAGAAGCGAGCGCGCGCACCAACGGCCTGAGCATGACCACCCGTACGGACTGCGCCGTTGCCTTCTGCGAAAAAATCAAGGCCGCGGGCTACACCCCGGGCGTCTATTTCAACCGCAATCTGGGCTACTACGGCTATGATCTCACGCGCCTGACGGACTACTTCCTGTGGTTCGCCCTGCCGGAGAGCCCCTGGCCGAGCTTCTACTACGCGATGGATATGTGGCAGTACAGCTTCACGGAAGCGGTGCCTGGCGTGGAGGGCGAGACGGACATGAACCTGCTCTTTATCCCCGTGGCCACGCCCTCGCCGGAACCGACAACATGAAGCAAAAGACCAGCCGCAGATACGGCTGGTCTTTTTGTCTGTGCGCTCCTATTATAACAAGCCGCCGATTTGGATGAAAAGCGGGGCGAAGACGAGCGCCACAACGGTCATGAGCTTGATGAGGATGTTGAGCGAGGGGCCGGAGGTGTCCTTGAAGGGGTCGCCCACGGTGTCGCCGACGACGGCTGCCTTGTGCGCCAGGGAGCCCTTGCCGCCGTGATGCCCCTCCTCGATGAACTTCTTGGCGTTGTCCCAGGCGCCGCCGGAGTTGGACATGTAGATGGCGAGCAGCACGCCTGTGACGAGGGAGCCCGCGAGCAGACCGCCCAGCGCGGCGGGGCCGAGCAGAATGCCGACCAGCAGAGGCGCGAGGACGGCGATCAGGCCGGGGACGACCATCTCCTTGAGGGCTGCCTTGGTGGAGATGGAGACGCAGGCCTTGTAGTCGGGCCTCGCCTTCCCCTCCAGGATGCCGGGGATCTCCCGGAACTGGCGGCGCACCTCGGCGATCATCTTGTTGGCCGCCTTCGAGACGGAGTTCATCGTGAGCGCGGAGAAGGCGAAGGGCAGCATACCGCCCAGCAGCAGGCCGATGACCACATTGGGCGTGAGGATATCGATGCTCGGCAGCTGCACCTCCTCGGCATAGGATACGAAGAGCGCAAGCGCAGTCAGCGCGGCGGAGCCGATGGCGAAGCCCTTGCCCATGGCCGCGGTGGTATTGCCCACGGCGTCCAGCTTGTCAGTGATCTCGCGCACGTGCGGGTCGAGGCCGGACATCTCCGCGATGCCGCCGGAGTTGTCGGCGATGGGGCCATAGGCGTCTACGGCTACGGTAATGCCAGTCGTGGACAGCATGCCGACTGCGGCAAGCGCAATGCCGTAGAGGTTATTGGTGACCTTGTAGGAGATGAAGATGCCGACGCAGATCAGCAGCGTCGGCACCCAGGTGCTCATCATGCCGACAGCCACGCCGCTGATGATGGTGGTGGCGGAGCCGGTCTCCGCCTGATCGGCGATGGCCTTGACGGAGCGATAGTCCTCAGAGGTGTAGACCTCGGTGACGTAGCCGATGATGAGGCCGACGACGAGGCCGGCAATGACAGCCAGAGAGTAATAGGCGCGGCCGAAGAAAACCCGGCTGAGCACATAGGAGGCCACAGCGACCACACCGGCGGACACATAGGAGCCCATTTTGAGCGCCTTGTGGGGATTGGCGTTGTCCTTGCCGCGGACGAAGAAGGTGGCAGCGATGGCAGCGACGATGCCGATCGCCGCGATCGCCAGCGGGAAAAGCGCGCCTGCGCCGGTGAAGCTGCCGGCCTTCAGCGCGACGCCGAGGGTCAGCGCGGAGACCAGCGCGCCCACATAGCTCTCAAAGAGGTCGGCGCCCATGCCCGCCACATCGCCCACGTTGTCGCCCACATTATCCGCGATGACGGCAGGGTTGCGCGGGTCGTCCTCGGGGATGCCGGCCTCGACCTTGCCGACGAGGTCCGCGCCTACGTCGGCCGCCTTGGTGTAGATGCCGCCGCCGACACGCGCGAAGAGCGCGATGGAGGATGCGCCGAGAGAGAAGCCGAAGAGGATCTGATAGTTTCCGGTGACGATATAGATGAGGCTGCAGCCGAGCAGACCGAGGCCGACGACGCACATGCCCATCACGCTGCCGCCGGAGAAGGCGACGGCCAGCGCCTTGTTCATGCCGCTCTCCTTCGCGGCATTTGCGGTGCGGACATTCGCGCGCGTCGCGACGTTCATGCCGAAGAAGCCCGCGAGGATGGAGAAGAGCGCACCGAGCAGGAAGCAGACCGCGGTGCCGATGTTGATAAAGATCGCGATCAGCATAAACAGCACGATAATGAAGATCGCCAGGATCTTGTACTCCGAGACAAGGAAGGCATGCGCGCCCTCGGAAATCGCCGCGGCGATTTCCTGCATTTTCCGCGTGCCGGGATCCTGCCTGCTGACGAAATGCGCCTTATAGGCGGCAAACAGCAGCGCGCAGGCGGCAAGCACGGGAATGATCCAGGATAACTGCATACGGATACCTCCTTCTATCTATCAGGTTTTGCCCTTTACATTTGTGCATTTTACCTTATTTCTCCCGCTTTTTCAAGCTGTCTGGCTCGCATTTTTGTTCAATCTGTCTATTTTTATCGAATATGACGAAAAACTGTATTAAATATTAAAACAGAATGACAGGTTGCACAAGAAGATTTGAAATATGTATCGAAATCGGGAAAGAGTCGGAATGCTTCGCCGAATTCTGCTTTTGTTTCGGCGCGCCGCTTTTAACTTGCAGAGCAGCTTGCATTTCTGTTTTCCGGGGTTTTCATCCAATCACGATGCATAAGATGGGTTATTCCCTCTCGCTCTATTTGAGCGAAGCGGATCATACCGCGGCGAAGCCGAGCCAGGCTCGTCTCGCATGGGGTGAGCGCGAGAGGGGATTGGTTATTCCCTCTCGCCATAATTGAGCGAAGCGGATAATACCGCGGCAAAGCCGCGGCACCAGCAAAGGGGGCATCCCTTCGGATGCCCCCTTTGCTGGTGCGGGCAACAGGACTTGAACCTGCACGGTTTCCCACTGGAACCTAAATCCAGCGTGTCTGCCAATTCCACCATGCCCGCGGATATATAAAGGAAAAAGCCTACTGCATACGCAATAGGCTTTGTGGAGCGGCCAACGAGGCTCGAACTCGCTACCTCCACCTTGGCAAGGTGGCGCTCTACCAGATGAGCTATGGCCGCATCAGCATGATGTATATTACCACAGTTTTTTGATTTGTCAAGCAAAACCTTTGCCAAAAACGAAATAAATCCGCGCTGCATATTCCCGCCCGCGTCCTGTTTCCCATACACGCGAAGAAGCGGGGGATCGCTCCCCCGCTCCCGCAGACGGCCTTCCGCGTCGACGGACACGCAGGGCATATCCGGCCGCAGACCCCGCCACTTGACAAAAAACCGTTTTCGATGTATCAATAAAACGATACATCCGCCTGTGCTTTCTCTCTCTGAGGCGCGGTCTTGTCCGCTCTTAGTGTGCGCAGGCCGGACGCGATTATGCGTTAATCATGCGAAAGGAACCGCTATGGACTCATTACCGACCGTTATCATAATCGCAGCGGCTGTGATCCTCGGGATCGTGCTGATCCGTCTGCTCGGCAAGCCTCTGCAGAAGATCCTCAAGCTCCTGCTCAACGCGGTTTTCGGCTACGCGCTGCTCTTTGTTGTGAACTTCTTCGGAGACCCGGTCGGCATTCACATTGAGATCAATCTCCTCAACGCCATCATCACCGGCATCCTCGGCATTCCGGGCGTCATCCTGCTGGTGCTGTATCAGGTTTTCATGTAATTATGTAATAAGAAATAACGCCGTCGGCGCGCAGCCGGCGGCGTTGCTGTTTTTGTATCAGTCCTGCGGGAACAGCCGCCCGACAAGGCCGACAAGCTCCGGGAGGGCGCGGATCTCGTGATCGGGGCGCAGATCCTGCGGGGCGCTTTTGCCCTTCGGGTTATACCAGCAGGTGAGCAGGCCGGCGTTTTTGCCGCCGCGGATATCGGAGCTGAGACTGTCCCCCACCATCAGCGCGCGGGCAGGCTCGAAGAGCGGGATGCGGGCAAAGCAGGCCTCGAAATAGGCGCGGGAAGGCTTGTCGAAGCCGAGCAGCTCGGAGATAAAGATATTCTCAAAGAGCGCGCCGATGCCGGCGCTGGCGAGCCGTGCCTCCTGCACAGCGGCGCTGCCGTTGGAGGCGAGAAAGAGGCGGCAGCTGCCGGCAAGCGCGCGCAGCGTCTCCTCCGCGCCGGGGAGAAAACGGTGCCCGTCACATAGATTGTCCTCGTAGGCGTCGCGCATGGCAGCCGCGTCCGCCTCGAGGCCGAGCTCCTCAAAGAGGATCTCAAAGCGCTCGAGCAGGACCTGCTCGCGGGTGATGAGGCCGAGCTCGAGCTTCTGCCACTGGGCGATGTTGATCTCGCTGTAGCGGTCGAGTACGGTCTGTGTCGGCTCGATGCCGGCGCTGCGCATGGCGCGGGAGAGCGCGCGGTGCTCCGCCCAGCGGAAATCCAGGATCGTGTCGTCCAGGTCGAGGAAGAGGCAGGGGCGTGTATCCCTCATGTCCGCTCCCCCAGGCTCTTGACCGCCTCGGCGATCAGCTCAAAGCGCATCCCGCGCGAGGCCTTCACCAGCACCCTGTCGCCCCTGCGCAGCAGCGTGGGAAGCGCGGCGATCAGCGCGTCGCGGCTTTCAAAATGCCGTCCGCTCTCCCCCGCTCCCGCGGCGATCTCCCGGCCGAGCTCCCCACAGGTATAGACCGCGTCCATGCCCTGCTCCCGGGCGTAGCGTCCAGTCTCGAAGTGCATCTGCGCGGCGTTCTCACCGAGCTCCAGCATGTCGCCCAGGATACAGATGTGCCGCCCGGGGAGGCGTGAGAGCGAATCGATGGCGCAGCGCGTGGAATCGGGGTTGGCGTTGTAGCAGTCGTCCACAAGGGTGACAAAGCCCGTCTCCGTGACAGCGGAGCGGCGGCCCACCGTCTCGTACGAGGCGACGCCGCGGGCGATCTCCCCGTCGCTCAGCCCCAGCAGGATGCCCACGGCGGCGCCCTCGAGCGCGGCGTAGACCATATGCTTGCCGAAGGCCGGGATGATGACGGGGATGCTGCGTCCGCAGCCGACGAGGCGGCAGCGCGTGAAGCCCTTTTCGTCGAGACGCAGCTCCACGGCGCGCAGGTCGCAGCTCTCCCCCAGGCCGACGGTGTATTTCTTCTGCGCGCAGTTCAGGCGCTGCAGCCAGGGATCGTCCCCGTTGACGACGACGGCGGCGTTTGCGTCCATCTCCGAGAGCATCTCGGTCTTGGCGCGGAACACGCCCTCGAGATCGTGCAGGAACTCCAGGTGCGCGTGGCCGATCACGGTGAAGACGCCGATCGTCGGGCGCACCATCTTCGCCAGCTCCGTCATCTCCCCGAAGCCCGAAATGCCCATCTCCACGACCGCGGCCTCGTGGCTGTCCTCGATGCGCGAGAGCGTCATCGGCACGCCGATCTGGTTGTTGAGATTGCCGTCGGTCTTGAGGACGGAGAAGCGCTGCTGCAGCACCGCGGCGATCATCTCCTTGGCGGAGGTCTTGCCGACGCTGCCCGTGATGCCGACCACGGGCAGGCTGAGCGAGGCGCGGTAGGCCGCCGCGATCGTCTCGAGCGCCGTCTGCACGGAGGGCACGAGGATCAAAGGCCTCGTCTCCCCCGCAGGCACGCGCTCGCAGAGGCAGCAGGCCGCGCCGCGCGAGAAGGCGGCGCCGATGTAATCGTGCCCGTCTGCGTTTTCGCCGCGGTAGGCAACGAAGAGATCGCCCGGCTGCACGGCGCGGCTGTCGATCACGACATGGCGCAGCTCCTTATCCTCTTCCAAAGCGCCGCAGACGCGCCCCTCACAGAGCGCAGCCGCGCGCGAGATCGTCATGTTCTTCATACTTGTTCCTCCCTGCGGAGATCTGACTGTAGGTTATTTATATGATTATATCACAGCACCGGCGCGCATGCAAAGCAAAGTGCGCGCACTTTCGCCTCTGCGGCAGGAAAATCGCAGAAAAGTGCTTATTGACGAAAAAAAGGCGTGCAATACGGGGCGGGCTGTGTTATAATGCTACGGTACATTTTATATAAAGAGGAATTTGCCATGAATTACGTTGTGGTGGATCTGGAGTGGAATCAGGCAATGAGCTCCAAATCCTCCGTCTTCAATAAACTCCCCATCCATCTGCGGGGAGAGATCATTGAGATCGGCGCGGTGAAGCTCGACGAGGACATGAAGCCAGGCGAAGAATTCACGATCGACGTCAAGCCCGTATACTTCCGCCGCATGCATTACAAAGTCAAAAAGATCACCGGCTTCGACAAGGACCGTCTGGCTCAAGGCGTCAGCTTTCCCGAGGCCATGGAGCGCTTCCGCGCCTGGTGCGGCGAGGATGTGACCTTCATCACCTGGGGCTGCGACGACCAGGGCATCCTGGAGCAGAACATCATCATCCACGACCTGGATTGGGACTGGATCGCCGGGTGGATCAACCTCCAGCTCATCTACAACCTGCAGACCGGCGGGGACAAGAACCAGAAATCCCTCGCCAGCGCGATGGAGCACTTCGAGATCGAGCAGACCCGCGTGGCGCACGACGCGCTGGGCGACGCCTATAACACCGCCCTCGTCTGTACGCACCTCGACATGTGCGAGGGGCTGCGCCTCTATCCCCACGCCGGGGAGATCCTCGCCAGCCGCATGCCGAACTTCAAACCGCCTGTGGAAAACAACGCGCCCGACGCGCTGGCGCACGAGTATTACGGGGACTTCGGCAGCAAGGCCGCTGCCTTCGCCGATCCGCGCGTGGACGGGCTCGCCTGCCCCGTGTGCGGGGAGACGCTTGCGGGGCAGCGCTGGGTCAACCAGGGCGATATGCGCTACATGAACCTGTTCTTCTGCCCGGAGCACGGCGCCTACCTCGCGCGCGTGCGCTTCCGCCGCGAGCCGGAGAACGAGGCCTGGGCGGCCAACAAGCTGATCTATGAGGCCGACGCCGAAATGCAGAGCTTCTACCGCGTCAAGGCCAGTCAGGCACGCCGCCGCCGCGCCCACGGCGCGCGCAAGCCGAAGACCGCGCCGGAGACCTGATATTGAAATCTTATCAGGTTTCAGGATGAATATGAATACCACCAAAGGGTCTGTTGCTATATAAGGATGAGCGCGAAATGTGTGCCTGAGTTCGTAGGGGCGGCGGCTCTGCCCCGCCCGGCGGCGCAACAGTATACACATAAAAATGTTCGGCGAATTCGCAGATTGTACGAATTCGCCGAACATTTTTGCCGTTCATGCAGCTTGCTGCTGCCGGGAGGGCGCAAGGCCCTCCCCTACGATGCAGCCAGGGTTTTCGCATTTTGCAACAGTCTCTTTTATCTGTTGGGCTATCGGGTGAGGGTCAGAGATCCCTCAGGAGGATATCCACATTGTCCGTGTCGTACTCGATCTGCTCCGACCAGCGGCGGAGAGCCTCGGCCAGATCGCCGCTCTGCGCGGCGAGGAGGAAGACGAACTGCGCCGCCTCCTGCGCGAAGGCGAGCAGCCGCTCCGCAGGCGTATCCGCGAGGCGCGGCAGTTGACGAAAGAGGATATAGGCGAGGATGCGGTCAAAGCGCGGAGCCGCTGCCTCTGCGGGGACGAGCGCGGGCAGGGCCTTTTCCAGAAGGGCAACTTCCTCCGGCCAGGCCTCGTCGATGGGCTCAGTCTTCCCGTAACGCGCGAGCATCGCCGCAAGCGACGCCGTATCCCGCGGCGGGGCGAAGCGCAGGAGCTCCTCCTCCACCGGTACGCCGAGGCGGGCAAGCAGCTCCGCGAGCGTGATCGATTCGCCGCCGCAGAGAAAGCGCAGGGGCGCTTCGTCCTCCAGCAGCAGCTCGCACACGCGCTCGCAGCTCAGGCCAAGCCCGGCGAAGGAAAGCTCCCCCAGCTCGCCGAAAAAGCGCGGATGCAGGGCGCAGACGTCGCAGAGCGCGTCCTCCCCGAGAGAGAGGATCAGGCGGCAAAGCCCGTCCGGGCGCAGGAAGGGGCAGCGTTTTTCCGCATCCAGGCGGAAGTGAAAGCCGGCGCTGTCCTCGACCAGGGCGGCGCGCAGCTCCTCCCCGAGTGCGCCGGGCAGCTCGCCATAGAGCGCGGCGCTCTCCCCGTCCACGTCGATCTCCCAGCCGCGGCAGCAGCTGTGGCGGCAGGCGGAAGCCTTGCAGGCGAAGCGGGTATAAAATTCCGGACAGACCTCTCTCATGCGCGTCACCCCTCTTTTTCCTCCCCTACCATACGCCTGATAGCCGCTCTTGGCAAGGGATGGCAAAGGGTCTGCTGCAAAATAAGGATGGGTGCTTAAACAAGTTCGTAGGGGCGGCGGCTCTGCCCCGCCCGGCGGCGCAACAGTATACCTGAAAAAATGTTCGGCGAATTCGCAGATTATTCGAATACGCCGAACATGTTTGCCATTCATGCAGCTTGATGCTGCCGGGAGGGCACAAGGCCCTCCCCTACGATGCAACAAGGGTTTTCGCGCAATGCAACAGTCCCTTTGCTTTATTCCGTTCTCAGCGCCTCGACCGGGTCCTTCTTCGCGGCGAGGCCGGAGGGGATCAGGCCGGCGATGAAGGTGAGGAAGACGCTGATGAGCACCAGCACCGCGCCGCCGACGGCCGGGAGCGTGGAGTTGAGCGCCATGATGCCGGTCAGATCGTGGACGATGATGTTGATCGGGATGTTCAGCAGCAGCGTCAGCACAATGCCGATCACGCCGGAGCTGAGGCCGATGATGAAGGTCTCGGCGTTGAAGACGCGCGACACGTCCTTCTTCGAGGCGCCGATGGCGCGCAGAATGCCGATCTCCTTGGTGCGCTCGAGGACGCTGATATAGGTGATGATGCCGATCATGATGGAGGACACCACGAGAGAGATGGCCACGAAGGCGATGAGCACATAGCTGATGACGTTGATGATGGAGGTGATGGAGCTCATGAGCAGCGCCACGACGTCCGTGTAGCTGATCTGGTCGTCCTTGTCCACGCTGTCGTTATAGTGCTCGATGGCCTCGCCGATGGCGTCCTTGTTCTCGAAGGTGGAGGCATAGATGTTGATGACGCTGGGGGTCTCGAGGTCGATGTAGCCGAGCTGCCGGAGCACGTCGCTGCAGCTGCTTGTGGAGTACACCGGGGGCATGGCGTGCTCGTAGATCCAGAGATAGTCGCTGTCCGAGAGGTCGAGCAGGGCGAAGTCCTCCGCCAGCTCCTCGTCTGTGAGCTCCGCGTAGAGCGCCTTCATCTGCGCGGCGTACTGCTCCTTCACCTGGTCGCCCATCATCTGGCGCATGTAGCTGAAGAGCGTGTCGTCGTCCATCTCGGAGAGCATGGAGGCATAGGCAGGGCTGTAGCTGAGGACCATCTGCTCGATGTCCTCGCGCGTCATGTCCGCCATCTGCTCGTCGATCATGCTCTGCAGCGTCTCGTCGCTGGGGTTGCACATGAAAGTGACGTAGAGCTCGGCGATGTCCGCGGTGTCGGCCGAGGCGATGTAGTCCTTTGCGGCCTCCGTCTTGCGGGCGTTGGTGAGCAGCTCGTCGCCCGCCAGGAAGGGCAGGCCGCTGAACACGTCGTGCTCGGGATCCTCAAGCTGTTTGCGGATGAGCTCCTTCTGCTCCGCCTCGTGCGCGACCTGCTCGACCAGGGCGTGCGTATAGCCCACGGCGCCGGTGAGCATGCCGGAGAGCGCGTCGCTGTTCTGGCGCACGATGCCCGAGATGCGGATCTCGAGGCCGTTGTTGTAGAGCGTGCGCAGGGTGAGCTCCTCCGTGGTGAGATCGAGATATTCCCCGCTCTCCTCGTCGTAGCGGAAGGTGTCCGCCGGGAAGATATAGCGGAAGGACTTGTCGCAGATCTCCTCGTAGCTCCAGCTCTCGAGCGAGGTGTCCATCTCCGTGGCGTCCACGATGGCCTGCATGTTCTCGGCAATGGTGTCGGTGCTCTTGAGGCCGAGGGAATAGAGCACGAGGTCGGAGATCTCGTTGTTCTCGCTGACGATCAGCACGACCTCGTCATAGCTCTCCGGCCAGCGTCCGTAAAGCACGTCGTACTGCTGCATGAGCAGGGGGTTGATGAGCTCGCCGTGCTCGCCCGGCAGCATCTCCTGCCAGACGTCCATGGTCTTGAACATCTGCCCGTAGGTGGAGAAATAGTTGCTGTAGTCCCCGCCGAAGGTCACGGACATGGCCGTCTGCACGATCTCGGCAGCGTCGGTCTTGGTGATCTTCCCGTTGGGGTCCTCCGCGTAGGGGATCATGTCCGCGTCGTAGGCGTACTGCAGGCTGCTGATATAGGGCGCGATCTCGCTGTTTGGATCCTCAAGGTAGGCGCGGAAGGCCTTGAGGTTGTTCTTCTCCGTGTCGGCCGCGACGAAGGAGTTGATCATATCGTAGAGCACCGCCGAGGAATAGACCGCGTCGGTGTCGTGGATATTGCCCGACTCCTCGGAGCGCGCGCCCATCATGGAGGTCATCATCGTGGTCATGTCCACGCTCTCGGCGCGGATCGTGATGGGATAGCTGGAGAGCGTGTCCTCCTGCACCTTGTCGATATAGTTCTGAATGCCGTTGGAAAGCGACATGATGAGCGCGATGCCGATGATGCCGATGCTGCCGGCAAAGGCCGTGAGCAGGGTGCGCGCTTTCTTGGTCATGAGGTTGTTCATCGACAGCGCCAGCGCCGTGAGGAAGCTCATGGAGGTCCTCCTGCCGAGCGGAGCGGTGCTCTCCTCGTCCTCGTCCTCATAGGGGGCGCTGTCGGAGGTGATGAGGCCGTCCTTGAGGCGGATGATACGGCTGGCGTAGCCGTCGGCCAGCTCGGGATTGTGCGTGACCATGACGATGAGCTTGTCTTTGGAGATCTCCTTGAGGATCTCCATGATCTGCACGGAGGTCTCGGAGTCCAGCGCGCCGGTGGGCTCGTCGGCCAGGAGGATGTCCGGGTCGTTGACCAGGGCGCGGGCGATGGCCACGCGCTGCATCTGGCCGCCGGACATCTGGTTGGGCTTCTTGTTGAGCTGATCGGCGAGGCCGACCTTCTCCAGCGCCTGCGCGGCGCGGCGGCGGCGCTCCGCGGGGGCGACGCCCGAGAGCGTCAGCGCGAGCTCGACGTTGGAGAGCACGCTCTGGTGCGGGATGAGGTTATAAGACTGGAAGACGAAGCCGACGGAGTGGTTGCGGTAGGTGTCCCAGTCGCCGTCGCTGAAGTTTTTGGTGGACTTGCCGTTGATAACGAGGTCGCCGGAGCTGTACTGGTCGAGGCCGCCGATGATGTTCAGCAGCGTCGTCTTGCCGCAGCCGGAGTGACCGAGGATGGCCACGAACTCGTTCCTGCGGAAGCTCAGGCTCACGCCCTTGAGCGCGTGCACGACAGAGTCGCCCGCTGTATAGTCCTTTTTGATGTCGATCAGTTTGAGCATAGCATTCACTCCGGAGGATGATTGTTGACAGGAAAGCCGAATTGCGTTACAATACCAAAGCGCGAAATGCCCACGTAGCTCAGCAGGATAGAGCACTCGCCTCCTAAGCGAGGGGTCGGAGGTTCGAATCCTCTCGTGGGTGCCAGCGGCGGCCCGGTCGGATGACCGGGTCGTTTTTTTGCGCGGAACGCGCGGCGCGTTATTCGTGTTATTTTACAGCCTGCGGCGGCGCGAAATCCAGAGATAAATTGTGAACGATGCGGGATTATTTGAAATAGTTCCCTGTTTTGCCTGGATTTGTCTGCGGGCGGCTGATAGCCGCCCCTACGGGGTGGTGGGGGACGGCGGGGATATAACGGCACAGGGACAGAAGCGGTAAAGCCGCCCCTGTCCCTGGTGTTGTCGTCGTATTGTCGGCTTTCTGCGGTGCACAGAGAAGGAGCTCAGTTCTTCGCGTCCCGGAAGAGCGCTCGCAGCTGCGCCATGGCAGCGGCCGCGTCGAAGTGCTCTGCGCGGCGGTTGACGACGGCGACAAGCTCCTCCTGCGCCTGCGTCACGCAGATCTTGAGGAGCGGGCAGTGTTCGCAGCCGCCCGTGCAGCGCGGGAGCAGGTCCTCGAGGGGGTTCTGCCCTGCCTGCAGCAGCGCGAGAAGCATCGACGCCGCCTCGGGCGGATAAAAGCGACCCACAAGCGCGCGGATCTTGTCCCGCTCCAGGCCGCTCTGCTCGAGCTCCAGCACGCACTGCAGGGCCTCGAGATAGCCGCGCATCCGCTCAGAGCCCTCATAATGGCCCAGCGCGCGGCTGAGATAGTCAAGGCAGAGCGCAGCTTCGCCGCATTTCCAGGCGGCATAGGCGGCGCTGAGATACGCATAGCAGGCGTTGCTGTCCTTGGACAGACGCAGGCCGAGTCCGCTGATGCGGGCATAGGAGGGCGGGATGCGATCGGGCTTGGGGATACTGCGGAAGTATGCCAGATAGCGGAGGCAGGCCTCGGCCGGGGCTGCGCGCAGATCACAGGCGATCCGGCGCGCCTCCTGACGCAGCATGAGAAGCGGCGGCTCGCCCGTCAGCGAGCGGGAGGACATCTCCGTTCTGCCCGGCACAAAGAGCCGGAAAGCGTCAAAGCCCAGATAGGATTCGTTGCGCACCAGCAGTTCCAGCCCCCGGGCGCGCACGAAATCCACAACGAAACGCAGAAGTCCTCGGTTGTCCAGCGCGCTGCGATCAGCGAAGGGGACGAAGGGATAGGAGGGCGAATCGAGAAAGAACGCAGGCGGATAAACGCTGTGCCCCTGACCGAAGGAGAGGAAAAGCGCATCCTTGTCCGGCCCGCTGCCGAGGGCGAAGCCCCGGTCGAGCGCGAGGCCGGAGAGATGCCTGCCCTGAAAGGTCTCCGTGAGGCTGCGCTCCAGGGCGATCTCAAAGACGGGGCTTGCTCCCAGGTGCACGTGGTAACGGTGCGTCCTGCGGTCGATCACCACGGTGCCGACGACCGGGTAACCCTCGCCGAGAGAGCAGTCCCGAATCGACACATCGTAAAGCGCGCCGCGCATGGCGCGGATCACGGACGAGGCGGCGGCATACTGCCCGAGGATCTCTTCCGGCACGGTGGGAGGCGTCAGGCCTTCGCTCAATATGCGATACTGACAATGCCGCTCCTGGATCTCGCTGAAGGCCTGGACCAGGGCCTCCTCCGGCGAGTTGCCGGCTGCGAGCCCGTTGGAGCCGTTCAGCTGCAGGAGCAGCGCCTGCGGGAGCGGGAGCTGCCGATCCTCGTTCATGCTGTAGAACATCGTGCAGTCGATCCCGTCAGAGGGCTCGAGGACCGCGGCGAACTCCGCGAGCTTTCCGGCGCTGAGCGCCGTATGCTCCTTTTCGGAGAGCAGAGCCGCGATGCGGCCGAGAAGCGCGCCGCTGCGCTCGAGGAGCTCCTCTTTCGTCAGGCGGAGGCTGTCCGGGCGCTTGAGCGGGCGGAGGCAGAGGAGGCCGTTTTCCAGCCGCTCCATGAGTTCCGCATAGCCGCTTGCCCGCGCGAGCTCACGCGTGACGCCCTTTCCGTAGCTTCCGCATTCTGTCCCGTCGATGGTCACGCGGACGCTGAAGCAGTCCGCCACCCCGGATTCCATCCAGCGCTCCGAGGCTGCGAGACCGTTTTCCGCGAGGATGCCGCGGATGCGCTCCACTGTCTGCACAGGTGAGGCGTCTTTGAATTTTTCGTCGATCGTTTGCATGAAATGGCCTCCCATTCCGGGCACCTGCGAACAAGGCGGATGATCGTTTGATGCTGCGTACAGCGTTGAAAAATATTATACGCCTTGTCCCGTGAAAAAACAAGCGTATCCCAGGGTGCCCTTAATATAGCAGGCACAGGGACAGAAGCGGCCTCGCCGCCCCTGTCCCTGTGCCTGTCAAATAACATGCGATAAGGCGGGAGGACAGAGCAGCGGGGGAGCTCGAGGGGGCAAGACCCGCCTCGAATACAATAAACCGCCGCCGGAAAAGCCCGGTATTTCGGGCTTTTCCGGTAACAGCATTTTGCCTGCAAAATCCTCGGCGGCTGAAGCGCAGTCAAAAAAGTCCGGTATGGACTTTTTTGACAAGCTGAGGGACAGAGGCGGCCTCGCCGCCTCTGTCCCTGTTTAACAAATATCAGCATTTTCCTATGACTGCGGGAGCACTCCCCTGCTTATTTCCAGGTCTCCCAGACCTCCGGGCAATAGCCCACGGTGGCCTGTCTGCCGTTGCGCACGATGGGCGTGCGCAGCAGCTCCGGGATCTCAAAGAGCTTGTCCAGCCGCGCCTCGTCCGAGGCGAGGTAGGTAAAAAGCGCGTAATCCGCATCCTTCTCGTCGGCCATGTTTAGGAGGCCGACGGCGTTCTTCACGGACTGCAGCTCCCCGCGGCTCATGCCGCAGCGCAGCACATCCACGTACTGCACCTTGATGCGCCGCTCCTTGAACCAGCGCTGCGCCTTTTTCGTGTCAAAGCACTTGTTCTTGCCGAAGATCTGAATGTTCATATTTCAGAGATGACCGGGAGGATCATCGGGTTGCGCCGGGTAGTCTTGTACAGATAGCCGGCGAGGTTGTTTTTGACCTTGAGCTTGATGGAATTCCAGTCATGCAGCTTCTGCTGCTCGCAGGCCTCGACGGATTCAAGCGTCACGCGCTTGAGCTCCTCCATCAGCTCCTCGGCCTCCTTGACATAGATGAAGCCGCGGGTGACGATCTCGGGCTCGGCAATGAGTCTGCGGTCGTAGGAGGAATAAGGCAGGATCACGACAATCATGCCGTCCTCGGCGAGACGGTGCCGGTCGCGCAGGACGACGCTGTCCACCGAGCCGGAGCGGCTGCCGTCGAGCAGCAGGGCGCCCGCGGGCACGGTCTCCTCGCAGGAGATCCCCTTCTTGCTGAGCTCAATGACGCTGCCGTTTTCGGCAATGACGATGTTCTTCGGCTGCACGCCCATCTCGCGCCCCAGCTCCGCGTGCTTGACGAGCATGCGGTACTCGCCGTGCACGGGGATGAAGTACTTCGGGCGGATGAGCGCGAGCATCATCTTCTGCTCCTCCTGGGAGGCGTGGCCGGAGACGTGCAGATCGGTGTGCCGGTCGTAGATGACCTCGGCGCCCTTGTGGAACAGCTCGTCGATCACGCGGCTGATCATGTTCTCGTTGCCGGGGATGGCCGAAGCGGAGATGATGATGCGGTCGCCCGCATCGACCTTGATCTGCTTGTGCTCGGAATAGGCCATGCGGTAGAGGGCGGACATGCTCTCGCCCTGGCTGCCGGTGGAGATGATGACGCTTTTGCTGCGCGGCAGCTTGTTGATCTGGTCGAGATCGACAACGACGTTCTCGGGGATGTCCATATAGCCGAGGACGGTGGCCACGCGCAGGACGTTCTCCATGCTGCGCCCGGAGACGGCGACCTTGCGGCCGTACCTGGCGGCCACGTCGATGATCTGCTGCAGGCGGTGGACGTTGGAGGCGAAGGTAGTGATGATGATGCGCTTGTCGCAGCCCAGGAAGAGCTTGTCAAAGCTCGCGCCGACCTTGCGCTCGGAGTCCGAATGGCCGGGCTTTTCGACGTTCGTGGAGTCCATCAGCAAGGCGAGGACGCCCTCCCTGCCGAGCTCACCGAAGCGCGTGAGGTCGATCATGCCGCCGGAGATGGGGGTCACGTCGATCTTGAAGTCCCCCGTGTGGATGACAGTGCCGATGGGGGTCTTGATGGCGAGAGCCACCGAGTCGGGGATGGAGTGGTTGACGTGGATGAACTCCACCGTGAAGCAGCCGAGGCGGAACACGGAGCCCGCCTTCTTGGTGAAGATCTGGGAGTTTTCCAGCAGACCGTGCTCCTCGAGCTTGAGCTCGACCAGAGCGGCCGTGAGCGGCGTCGTGTAAAGAGGCACGTCCAGCTCGCGCAGGACATAGGGGACGCCTCCGATATGGTCTTCGTGCCCGTGCGTGAGGATGATGCCGCGCACACGGGAGGCGTTGTTTTTCAGATAGGTGATGTCGGGCAGAACGATATCAATGCCGTACATGTCTTCATCCGGGAAGCCCATGCCGCAATCCACCACGATGATGTCGTTGCCGTACTCAAATGCCGTCATGTTTTTGCCGATCTCACCGAGACCGCCGAGAGGGATGATTTTTAACTTAGATACCATAGATTCTCCATTTCGCAAAAATATATGTATACAGGCAGTATCGCCTGGATTTGCCGGAAATATACCGGCTTTTCAGAGCTCCGTGCGGCCTTCCAGGGCGCGGGAGAGCGTAGCGTCGTCCGTGAACTCCAGGTTCGCGCCGACGGGAATGCCGTAGGCAAGGCGGGTGACCCGCACGCCGAAGGGCTTGAGCAGGCGGGAGAGGTACATGGCCGTGGCCTCGCCCTCCGTGTCGGGATTGGTGGCCATGATGACCTCCTGCACGTCCTCCTCCGCGACGCGCTTGAGCAGCTCCTTGATGCGCAGATCGTCCGGCCCGATGTGGTTCATCGGGGAGAGCACGCCGTGCAGCACATGGTAAGTGCCGTTGTACTCGCGGCCTCGCTCGATGGAGAGCACGTCGCGCGGCTCGGAGACGACGCAGATCGTGCCCCTGTCGCGCCGATCGCTCGCGCAGATGGCGCAGAGCTCCCCTTCCGTGAGGTTCTGGCAGACGCGGCAGGTGTGGACGTTCTTCTTCGCGTCGAGGATGGCGTCGGCAAAGGAGATGGCCTCCGCGTCGGGCAGGCCGAGCAGGTGGAAGGCCAGACGCTGCGCGCTCTTGCGGCCGACCCCGGGCAGGGAGGCAAATTTATCGATCAGGTTCTCCAGAGAGGCAGGAAAAAAGGACATAAGGATCCTCCGGGATTCAAAGATTTTCGCCGCGGAGCGCAGCGATGGCCGCCGCGCGATCGGCAGCCTTGAAGACAGCGCTGCCCGCGACCAGCACCGTCGCGCCGTTTTCGATGCAGACGGGGGCGGTCTCGGCGTCCACGCCGCCGTCGACCTCCAGCTCCGCAGCAAGTCCCCGCTCGTCAATCCAGCCGCGCAGCGTGCGCAGCTTCGGCATCATGTCCGCCATGAAGCGCTGGCCGCCGAAGCCCGGCTCCACCGTCATCACCAGCACGAGATCGACCAGCTCCAGATAAGGCAGGGCGGCCTCGGCCGGGGTATGGGGCTTGAGCGTGACGCCGGTCTTCTTCCCCAGCGCCCTGGCCGCGCGGATCGCGGCGAGGAGCTGCTCCTCCGTGTCCGCCTCGACGTGGAAGTTCACGAGATCCGCGCCCGCCTCGCAGAAGGGGGCCACATAGCGAACCGGCTTTTCGATCATCAGGTGCACGTCCAGAAAGGCGTCCGTCCCCCTGCGGACGGACTTGAGCACCGGCACGCCGAAGGAGATGTTCGGCACGAAGGCGCCGTCCATTACGTCAAAATGAATCCAGTCCGCGCCGCCGCGCAGCACGTCCCGGATCTCGTCTCCGAGGCGGTTGAAATCCGCGGAAAGGATCGAGGGGGCGATTTTGACCATGGCCGCATACCTCCGCACGCAAAATCTCAAGTATGTATTATACTACAAAACCACTTCTCTTTGCAATACTCTTGACTGAAAGAAAAAATAGCGATAAAATATCAAATTGAAATAAGAAGATGGAGGAGACTGTCTTGCCTCGAAGAAACCGCAGACCCGGAGGCGCCGGGTCGATCTACAGCTTCATCGTCACCTGGCTCGTGCTGTCCATGTTCCTGCCGCTCTACCGCGTGTGGGGGCTGTTCTTCACGGGCGGCGCGGCGCTGGGCATGGCCTGGCTCTTCGGCCGCCTCAGCGGAAAGAATGCAGCCGCGGCGGAAAAGAACAAAAGAGAGCGCCGGGAGCAGAGCGAAAAGAAGGCGCCCCGCGTTGTAAAGACGGACGAGCTCAAGCAGGAGCAGGCCTCCGTCTCCCCCGCCGCGCCCAAAAAGAGCTACGGCCCCGAGATCGACCCGATCATCGAGGAGGGCAACCGGGCGCTGGCCGAGATGGGAAGGCTGTACCAGTCCATCAAGGACCCGGAGGTGCGCGGGAAGATCAACGAGCTCATGCGCGTGACCGACAAGATCACCCAGGACGCCATCGCCGACCCGAGCGACATCCCCAAGATCAGGAAATTCCTCAACTACTACCTGCCCACCACCATCAAGCTCCTCAACGCCTACGACCGGATGGATGCGCAGGGCATCCAGGGCGAGAATCTGGACAAGAGCATGAAGAGCATCAACGAAATGCTCGACGCGGCCATCGCCGCCTTCAAAAAGCAGCTTGACTCGCTCTTTGCCAACCAGGCCCTGGATATCGAGACCGAAATCCAGGTCATGAACACGATGCTGGCCCGCGAGGGTCTCGCCGGCGGGAAGGACTTCGAGATCAAGCCCACCGGCGGCGCCGCCGCCCAGGCGGCCGGCGCGGGCGAAACGCGCACCGCCAACTGATGCAGCCGTCTGAACACTATCGACATATAAACGAAAGGACGTAACGACATGAGCGAAACCAAGAATGATTTTTCCTTCCTGACGCTGGATCCCAACGCCGCGCAGACCCAGGCCGCCGTGCAGGAGGCCCCGCAGGTCGAAGAAGAAGTGCAGCCCGCCACGCCCAAGGAAGTGGATCTCTCCGGGCTGAGCGAGGCCGAGCAGGCTGCTGTCCGCGCCTTCGCCGAGAAGATCGACGTGACCAACACCGAGCAGGTCATGAGCTACGGCTCCTCCGCGCAGAAGAACATCTCCGAGTTCTCCGACGCCGCGCTGGACTCCGTGCGCACCAAGGATCTCGGCGAGGTCGGCGATATGCTGGGCGACCTGGTCGTTGAGCTCAAGGGCATGAACTTCAAGAGCGAGGAAAAGAAGGGCTTCCTGGGTCTGTTCAAGAAGGCCAATCAGAACATGGCCGAGCTCAAGGCGCAGTTCGACAAGGCCGAGCTCAACGTCCAGCGCATCGTCGAGGCGCTGGAGAAGCATGAAATCACCCTGCTCAAGGACGTCGCCCTGATGGACAAGATGTATGAGCGCAACGCCGAGTACCTCAAGGAGCTGACCATGTATATTCTGGCCGGCAAGCTCAAGGTGCAGGAGCTGCGTGAGACAGAGCTGCCCAAGCTCGTCGCCAAGGCCAAGGAGTCCGGCCTCCCCGAGGACGCGCAGGCCGCCAACGATTTCGCCAATCTCATCGGCCGCTTTGAGAAGAAGCTGCACGATCTGGAGCTGACGCGCATGATCTCCATTCAGATGGCGCCGCAGATCCGCATGATCCAGAACAACGACCAGCTGATGGCTGAAAAGATCCGCTCCTCCATCGACAATACCATCCCCCTCTGGAAGAACCAGATGGTGCTCGCCCTCTCCCTGCATCACTCCGAGGAGGCCATGCACGCGCAGCATGAGGTCACCGAGGTCACCAACCAGCTGCTGCAGCACAATGCCGAGACGCTGCACCAGGCGAGCGTGAACATCGCCAAGGAGAACGAACGCGGCATCGTCGATATGGAGACGCTCATCAAGACCAACCAGGAGCTGATCGACACGCTCGAGGAGGTCCGCCAGATCCAGGACGACGGCCGCGCGCAGCGCGCCAAGGCCGAGGCCGAGCTGGCCAGGATCGAGGACGAGCTCAACCAGAAGCTGCTTGACATGAAGGGCTGATGCGATGAAGCTGTTTGGAAAAAAATGGTTCGCCCTGCTGCTGGCCGCGCTGCTCGTGCTCGGCTCCACGCTGCTGAACGTCAGCGCGAAGCTCGGACGGAAGACCGAAGCGCTGGCGGACGAGTTTGATTCCACACTCGCACCCTCGCTGCTGAGCCTCTGCGACAAGGCGGAGAACCTCGCGGACGTTGCCGAGGCGAACGACGTGAACGCCGACCGGCTGCGCGCCGCCGCCGTCGCGCTGCGCGGGGAGCTGGGCGTCGAGGCCGACGTGAGCGGAGCCTACGAGCGCTATGTGCAGCTCAAGGGCGCCTTTGACGCCGTGAACGCCGAGCTCGCGGAGCTGACGCTCGGGCAGCGGGATTCCGCGGCCTATGCCGCGGCCGTCTCGGAGGCCACCGCGCTCAACGCCGCCATTGCCACCGCGCCCTACAATTCCTCCGTCAAGAGCTTCGCGGCGAAGCACGGCGCCTTCCCGCGTTTCATGGCCTCGCTGGCCGACGTTTTCTGGCCGGAGGCCTTCGCGTAAGCGCAGCTCCTGTACAGCCGCATTGCCGATCCTCAGTATCAACGAATCACCGCATTGCCTATCCTCCGTACAGCATTACCGATCCTCATAAGACCCGGCGGGCCGCCGAGGGCGTCGGCCCCTACGGCGTATATTCCTCTTTTCCACAAATAACCAAGAGCGCACTTACACCGCCGAACGGTGGTGAGTAAGTGCGCTCTTGCGCTTGTCATTCCAAGATTACTTTGGTATTATGGATTCGGGAGGATGCACTTACGCCTCCCCCAAATAACGTAAAAAGAGGCTCTCTGCCATGGAGTTACCCAAACGAAAACCAATTCGTTTGTCGGATTATGATTATTCCTCTCCCGGCGCCTATTTTGTTACGATCTGTACCCACGACCGACAGTGCATCTTATCCCGGGTCAGCGTAGGGGCCGACGCCCTCGGCGGCCCGAATCTTCAATTGACAGACAAAGGAATTGTTGTTGAACAGCATATCCTGTCTACGGATCACATACCCGGTTTTCGTGTAGACAAATATGTGGTCATGCCCAACCATATACA
>ODAJ012074389.1_pt1 | contig 36681 bp, 42 predicted proteins | sample 1539241 | NCBI WGS metagenome assembly ODAJ01 (sample SAMN02144231, study PRJEB22623) | gut metagenome | biome: sheep rumen | host: Ovis aries | place: New Zealand
ATATCAGCCCTAAGTCGCTAAAAAATAAACTAGCCCGGGGTGTTTGAATTTTTTTCGCAATTTGTTGGTTCCCAATAGCTTACAACTTCGTCTAAGATGAAGTTCCAAATGTCCTCAAAGTTATCACACCTTTCTTCTATCGGTATTGTACACTCATCTATATTATTATTCTTCTTCGTGATGTTCTTACATCTGTATCTAAACATGAAGTGTAATCTTTCGATATATTTTTAGTGCTATCAGAATAATAAATATTAAACCTACTATAGCAAATGGATAACATAGTTTATCATACCAATAGTGTTTATACTCAACAACTTTCTTCTCCACCTCCACAGGATATGGTTTAGTTACTATGCTGTCTCTATAAACTATACGATCCTTATAATGTATCTCATTGGTTATTCCTTTCTTATTCTTAATCTCACCTCGTAATACTCTGTTAGTAGTATCAATGTATGCCTTTGCTTCAGCTAATGATGTTTCCATCTTAAGAGTATCAATCTCAGGTACTATCTCTTTGACTACTTCAATCGGTGTATACTGTATACTATCTCTATATATAGTTGTATCTCTATACTCTATCTTGGTTTCTCCTGGAAGATATACATATTTTACTGTACTACAAGAGTTAAAAAAAAGAGCACATGAAACGGCAAGCAATGCAATCGTAAGTGTAGTAGTAATAATATGAAGAAAATGTCGAAGATTTTTACTCATGTGCTCTTAGGTTGAATTATATATATTAATATAGGAATTATGTTTATCTAATACAATTTAGTAATTTAGACCATGTATATAATTATACTCAGTATCTGTAAGTTCATAACAAGATCGCATATTATATTCCCTCATTTTATTGTGATATCCATAATGACATTTTTGACATAACATACGAATGTTAGATTCTTTAAGAAAAAGATTCCATTTTTCTTCTTCTGTTTTTCCAGATTCGAAAGGTATTAAATGATGTGCATCTTCTGCTGGAGTTACTCTATTATGCTGTAAACATTCATAACAAAGCGGTGATTGAGATAATAAAGTATCTCTTAACCTTTTCCAGACAACAGAATTATAAAAATCAGCACTTTTATTGTCTTTCTTATAAGGTACTTCTTTAGGTTTTACTTCTTTTCTTTTAATGTAAGGCATTAATTATCATATAATTTATTTGATTCTACACAAAGAACAGGTTTGCCTGAAAGTTTGTGTATCTGTTGTGCCTGATAGTCGTTACTCTCAATGAACAGTATCATATTCTTATTAGCTTTATAAACTAACGCTTTCAACTGTTCCGGAGATACACCTGATTCATTTCTTTCATCCCATGACTGAGCGTTGAACATGCACATTCCACCGTAACTGATTCCGTTATCCTTAAGCCATTTTGTCGTTATATCCTGGTATTTGATTAACCTGTATGTAACTATTCCTCCGATAGGAACAGTAGGAACAAATAAAGGAACCGCATTTTTAATATAGTTTACATATTCTTCCTCATTCCTTTCATCAGGCGGATCACAACACAAAACACCGTCTATATCATATAGACAGCGCTGCATTATGAAAGGATAATGATTAAATATATTCCATTCATACAATACAATAGGAATCTGACTGCCTTTAGTATACTGTCTGACATCTTCAAGATAAATGTCTATCTCTTTATCACCAGCTCCTTCAAGATAAGCGGCCATATAGATAAACTCATATTCGAAGTCTTTCAACTTCTCTTTGGCCGATTTCATACTTGCACCGCTGTAGCAAGTATCGTCGATTACAAGGACCTTATTCGTAGCAGGTTTATTAACTAATGTAAGTCTGTTTCCTCCACTCGGTTTGGATCCGTCACAGAAACTATTTATGTCTATTAAAGGAACGTTCAAGAACTCTGATACAATGCTTCCTACAATCATTCCTGATCTCGGAATACCTATAATGAAGTCTATATTATGAGGAATCTTATAAATATTCTTCCTGATTGACTCTGTTAAATCATTGAGTGATATATACTTCATAACTCACCATGATAATATTTTTTAGCATATTCTCTTAGCTTTTCTCTGTTAGCTTCCCTGTACTTTAATTGGTAGACTTTCATTTTGTCCTTATGAGATTCACGGTATTCCTTCTGATACTTCTTATAATGTTCTTTATTGTTCTCTTTCCAGGCACGCTGATATTCCCTGTCTAATTCTTTATCTGTCATTTATTCGCCTTTGTTATAATTGTAATATCTTTTATCCAACTGACCGTTTAACCACCAAAGGAATCTTTTCCTTTCTTTTCTGTCACCGAGTATGACCTCATCAGGAAAACCATTCAATCTACGGTTAAATTTATATCTGTTCAAATAGTCATTTAATGTCATATATTAATATAGGAACACTGTATAAAAATAAACAGGTCATACATCACTGCATGACCTGATATCAACATAAATAAATATATATTATGATAGAAATTGATTAGTTTGATATTAAAGTACATTATTAATATAGGAACAATTTATTACTATATTCGGTTTAATGTCTTAAGGGCTTCTCTTTTCTTCTCATCCATCGGTTCGCCGTATTTCTGCAGTAATGCCTTTGTAAGCAAATTAAGTTCCTTCTGGGTTTCCATCGCATCCTTGTAATGACGTACATCTTTAACCAAAGCTTCAATCAAAGTATAAGCCGTATCAGGATTTTCTTTTATCCACTCGGCATCAATAATGTCAAGTAGTTTTGTAAAGGTTTCTTTCATTGTTCATATCATCATATTTTTTGTAACTTACTTTGATTTTATTAAACTAAACTTTTAAACTTTTCCCTTTATATTAATTATATATATATAGAACTTAGTTTAAAAACTAGTTTAATATTTTTAGGAGCAGTTATATCATTTATAGACTTCATGGAAATGATACTTTTTTCCGTTCTTTCCTCCGGTCTTTTCCTTCCACTTATGCCAATAACATTTGTTCGGATCCCTACTTGAATTCAGACATTGAGACAACCTGCTTTTCGTTATACCGGTTTTCTCGATACATTCAGCCCTCGTACTGAATATTTGTACGACTTCGTTAGTCTCTACGTCAATCATTTCGATATTTCTGTTCTTGACCCTTTTATCTACATTCTCAATATTAGCAACGACATTATTATATTCTGCTTCTACTTCCTTTTCACTTACCTTAATTTTATCCAAAGGAACACCGGCTTTATATTGTTTATAAAACTTATTGAAAAATATAGCTCCTTTGCTTTTATATTGGAACATATTGGCATATTTAGGATCATTCTTATATTTATTAATCCTTTCAATAATCCTTTCTTTCTCTTTAATCGGTAAGACATAAGTATAAAGGTCTTGAACTACAACTACTTCACACATTATATTTATAAGCAGTTCAATCGCTTTCTTTCTCAGTTTGTGTTCATTTTCGGTAATTAACGATTCGTTTATCCATTCCATCTCAGAAGTCAATCCTTCTTCCACTTTTTTAATCATCTGCATGAAAGTGACAGGGTGCAGTTTATAACCTTTATATTCAGCCATTGACCATACATATTTTACTGCATTCTCAATGTCTATAGTAGGTACAGTATGCAGCCAATAGATTTGACTACATGCGTGGTAAAATTCAGCAGGAATTTCTTGACTGTTAAAAAGCTTTACAGCAGCTTCATGGATTTCCTTGTTAATTTCTTCTTTACTTTTATTCATCATATCATTCATTCTTTTATTTAATAATAAACTTTTTTTTATCTACCGAAAGTATTATTTCTTCTTTTTTCTATTCTTTAACATGTTCATCCTTCGCCATTCTCTTTGTTCATCTGACAAAGTATATTTTCTTTCATTGTTGGTATATTTCGCTATTAATATCTTCATCTTATTAAGATAAGTGTTAATATCAAAATATAAATCATCAAGTTCTTCCTGATCCTTATTTAGCATCGCAGGCGATAATTTAGGATATAGCTCAATAATCATCTGTAAATAAAGGTAAAAATTATCCATAAAAAATCAATATATATTTATAATTTAATATAGTAAATATTTATTAAAAATTTAAAACAGACTATTCTACTTGTTTTATCAAAAAATAATAAATTTTATTGATGATAAATAATATTTAATTATTATTTTTTGAAAATTTTCTGAATTTTTGAAAAAAGTTCCTATAATAATAATGTAAAGATAATGTATGTTAATATGAAGAAATCCCTTAAAAATTCATTTAAAGTTTCAATCAAAGGAACTGATAAGACTTGGAGATTCACTGATTATGCTGAGTTTCTCGGTATGTTGGATTTTCTTTGTATGAAGTTTAACTGCACTAAAGACGATATTGTTATTTCAAAATAATTGATAATTAAATAAATATATGACAGTAGAAGAATTCAGAGAGCAAGCAATCAAAAATGGTACTTTTGAGAAGCTTAAGACTCAGAATATTGTTTTGACTATAAAAGACAATATTAAGACTACCGGGTTTCTATCTTTTCTAAGAAAAGTATTCCCTGATAATTTTGTTGGTAAAGAAGGTAGAAAATATACTATCTACACTGGTGACAAAGAGACTCAGAAGATATTGAACACACCTATTCACTTCTATAATAAGAAGGATTCTATGAAAGAGTTAAAAGAAGAGTTAAATAAACTAAAAAAATATAATAGATAAAGAGTTATGAAGAAATATAATGTAAATATTCCAGAAGAAGATACAAGTCCAGAAGAAGAAAAACTTTTATGGCAAAAAAGACAGAAAAAAGAAAGGTTTAAATCAATATTAACCGATATTTTACAGGTAGTTTTATTTTTATTTGTATTAGTAGGAATATTCTTTCTTATAAAATGGATATTTACTACTCCAATATTAGCAATTCTATCAATTTTTCTAAAAATCATAATTGGAATTATTTTAGTATGTGCAATTATAGGGTTAATTGGTGGTATTATGATGGATTTGTAAGATGAATAAATAGTTTCTACATTCTATTTAAAAATGTAGTGTTTCATTTTTATATTTATATTTCACTCCCAGTCGTGAGATTCGGAGTGTTTTTTTATGGACAATACAGAAAAAGAGGAACTTTTCAGTTCCTCTAAATAACCTCCAGCAGTTCAGGTTTCTTGCACTTCTTCTCATACTTACTGTTTTGACTGTAGAGTAAATAGATATAAACCTTATTGTCATATTTATTATGGATATATACCATGGATCGCCTTGCCAGCGGTTTTTCTTTCTCTATTTCTATCTTTGAGATAAACTGTAATACATATTTTCTTTGTTCATTGAAAGATATGTCATTCAATATAACAGGTTTATTATTTATATAATTTTGTTCCAACAATCTGTATTGGTTATCCATTTTTGTTATATATTCTTTATTATTGGCGTATTCTTCTCTAAGAGTTTTTACTTTTTTATCCAATTTTTCTTTTGTGATATTTCCATCTATATATAATTCTTCTGTCCTTGATATACGTTCTTCTATTTTAGTTTGCTCTTTTGTTATTGAATATATTCTTTTAAACAGTATCTTTTGGGATTTGAAATATTCTTCCTCTATTTTTCTTTCGTCACATAAATATTTATTTATCTGCTCCTGGGTATAATCAAGTATTAGTTTATCGATATATTTGGCCGTTATAGTCAAACAAGGAGGACCGTAATCTGGATGGATGGAATAGACTCCTTTTCCGAATCCAGGTATTAATGCAACTTTCCTTGATTTACTAAATATTAATCCCTTACATAACATTTCTGTAGGGTTGTCTGGTTTTGATATAATGTTGTTCTTCTTTGAAATCTCTTGACATTTATTAAATAATTCTGTATCAATTATTTGTGGATATGCTTTATTATGTCCAGTATATCTTTCATCATTGATATATCCGTTCAGTCTGGAAGGTAATGAATGGTTTGAAACATTTTCAAAATATCCTGTTTCTTTTAGTTCTTTCGCAAGGCTTCTGTATGAGTAGAAACCTGTTGAGTACATATTGAATATCTTAATGATAATATCCGCATTTTCATTATCTATTATAAAGTTGTTTTCTTTATCTACTTTATATCCAAGCAACACTTTACCTCCCGCGAATTTATTCAATGATTTCCTGTATTCCACTACGCGCTTGGCTCTTTCTTTCTTGATATTCATTTCAGATTCCGCAAAAGAAGTGAACACTGCAAGCAGTAAAGAAGCTGTCTGATTATCTTTACCTTCTTTGTCTATCAATTCAATATATGGTGTAAGAATAATCCATCTTATTTTATGCTCCTTGAAAAAATCTCTCATTGAATAGATAATATCAGCCCTTCTAGCTATACGCGATATTTCCCAGCATAATACGGTATCTATATCACCGTCGTCCAATATGGTTTTTTTAAGTTTATTTATTCCTAAGCGCTCTTCTTCAGATAAAGAAATACCTGATTCTTTCATTTTAATAATTATTATATTCTCCGGTGTGTACCCCAATAATTCAGCGTTTTTCTTAAGTGATTCCACTTGCTGATCTAAATCTTGGGTAGGTGTAGACACTCTAGCGAAAACAATACATTTTTTATTCATAACTGCTTGATAATGAGGTGTTATTATTCTTTTTAATTCTTCCTCTGAATAATCGTTATGTCCTGTTATTTTAAGTATGCCTTTATAAAAATCTATACCATATGTTTTTATCATTGCGAATATATATATTTTTTTCTATATTATGAAATAAAATTTATTCTATATAATATAGAAATAAGAATGGTTAGTTTTCTTAATATAGTATACCATAAATGAATACATAAATACTAAATATCTATATTAAATCATACTGTAAATGATTTCTTAGATATGAAGAATGAAGATATATTGAAAGAGAATGGTGGAAAGAAGTTTGATATTGTATTGATGAATCCACCGTTTAATTTAGGAGTAAGATTTTTTAATAAAGTATTAGATATTGCAAATAAAGTTATAACAATTCAACCTACAAAATGGCTTTTAACAAATAAGCAAAATAAAAATTTAACAAATAAAATAGATAAGCAATATTGTGAAATTGAAACAGTAAATGGAAATGAATATTTTGATGCTGGATTGTTTGCAGATGTTTCTATAAATTATGTAGATAATGATAAAGAACATAAATTAATATTTAATGATAATGAATATAATAAATGTGAAGAAATAACACAATTTTCAACAGATTCATTATTAGAAGAATTTAGTAAAAAAATAAATATTGAGGATTCAATTTGGGATCACATCAAAGGGACAACGTCATATTATAAAGGATATGAAAAACATCCAAATGAAAATTGGTGGATAGTTAGATTATCAGAAATTCGCGGCAACGTGTCCGCGAAAGGTAATAAAGAATCATCAGATTTCTATACTATCATTTCAAATGATAATGAATTTATGAAAAATAATAATATAGGGCAATATAAAGATATTAAAAAAATACCAACAAGAAAAGGTAAGTATGAATTTGGATATTTTGCATTTGAAACTGAACAAGAATTAAATAATTTTATTGGATATATTAAAACTGATTTTGTTAGAGGATGTTTAAAATTATCAAAAAATCATTCTAATCAATTTAGAGGATGTTTTAAAACTATTCCTTGGTTTAATTTCTCAGATAATCATTTCAGTAAATCACCAAGAGAGATAGATGATTGGTTATTTAAAAAGTATAATATCAGTGATGAAATACGTAAACATATAGAAGAGATATTACCAGATTATTATGGAATTAGAAAATAAATTCAACATAAAGCAATTCCTTTCTCTTGAAGACAAAGATACAAAATATCTATGTTAAATCATACAGTAAATGATTTCTTAGATATGAGTAATGAAGAAGTATTAAAAGAGAATAGTGGAAAGAAGTTTGATGTGGTATTGATGAATCCACCATATGGATCAAAAACACAAAAAACTTCTCCACAATTACATTATCAATTTGTAGATAAAATACTTGATATCTCTAAAAAACAAGTATCTATATTTCCAAGTAGAATAATAAATACAACATCTAAAGAATATAATAAGTATAAAGAAAAATTTAACAAATATATTATTGATATTGAAGAAATAAGTTCTAATGTATTTTTAGATACTCATATGCCAAATGTTGGTATATTTGTATTTAATGATGATAAAAATAAAGAGAATATTCATATTAAAAAAATAGATGGTACAGAAGAAAATATATCTTCATTATTTGATAAAGGATCTGGATTTACAAAATATGAAAAAGAAATATTTGAATATTGTAAAGTAGATAAACCTAATTTTAATCCATTTAGACCACTTGGTGATGATAAAAATAAATATTTATCAGAATTTTGTGATAAATATATTAATAAACGTTGGGTAAATAATGATAAATATTTCTTAATAACAAATTTAGCAAATGGTAGAATAAATGCAACATTTATTTCAAAAGCTATTGGACAAATTTGTAAAAATACTAAAGAATTAAAAGAATTAATGTTACAACGTAGAGGCGCTTGTTGTACTATTATGACATTTGATTCAGAAAAAGCGGCCGAAAATTGTAAAATTGCTTTACAAAATCCATTAATGAGATTTTTCTTATATAGATTACAAGATGATCAGAATATGACTGCAAGAGTATATGTGGGCGTTCCTGATATAGACTGGTCTGATGATAGAGTAAAGACAGATGAAGGTCTTCTTGAAGTTTGTGGATGTCCTAAAAATAAATGTAAAGAATATGCAGATTATTGTAAGAAAGTAATTGAAGAAGTTGATAGAAAGAAATAATATGTTTGATATAGAAAAGTTTTTAGATTTAACTGGTTATGAAGAGACTCGTTTATCTCGTCGTAAAGGTGCTGGGGGTTCTCAAGAATTCTTCACACCATATTCTATAGTCAAGAGAATGTGTGACAAAGTATCTGATGAAGATTGGGCAGATCCTAATAAGACATTTTGTGAACCTTGCTTTGGTAATGGTCAATTTTTGATATATATTATATATAATAGAATTCTTCATGGAGTATCTTGGAAAAGAGCACTTGAAACTACTTATGGTGTAGAGCTTATGCAAGATAATGTTGATGAGTGTAAAGACAGAGTTATTTCATTATTGAAAGTCCTTGACATAGACTTTGATGAGAATATCGCAAGAGATATTATGGACAAAAACTTAGTATGTAGTAACTTCTTTGACTGGGACTTTGAACATTGGAGAGAAATTAACCACTCTATATAAAAATGATCCTGGAGTCGTAGGGTGACTCCAGGATCCCGGGTTAATCTAATTATGTAATAAGTTTGAAAAACTCGGGTAGGCCGGACCTCACGGCCGGACCTACAGTGCAAATTTAGAAAATGTATTCGGCTTTTCCAAATTTATTTTACGGAATTTGCTCACAATGTGATAAGGCTATAGTAGTCCAGCCGTTCAATGTTTCTCTGAATTCTGGTATTGAAGACCTATCAAAGAACTGCGTTATCTCAAATTGCAGCAGTTTAATCTGATGTACGTACCTTTTACTTTTAGGCAAGGTTTTGTCTACCGGATCATTTGAGTACCAGAGATATTTCTCATGCAGCAGCGAAGGATACTTTTTATCGGGATCCGCCCCATCGCCCGGAAGGGCAGGATGATCAAAATCATAATATATTACGGAAATACCGTAAAGTTCCCCTTTGTATTCTTCGAAAAGCTTGTACTTTTTAGAATTGAAGCAGAATACAGAAAGCTCGCATGGTTTGACCACGACTTTGTTAAGCTCAAGGTGTCCATATGGCCAAGGATCTACCTCTGAATTAATATGAAGTCTCATAACAGTGTTATTTAATTTTAACAAAGGTAATAAAAAATGGAGAATCTGTAACAGACTCTCCATTTCTTTTTTGGTTTATTATTAAACAATAGATATTTTGTCCGCAGTTTTGGATATATACCGGGGACATTTATTTCTTAAGCATCAGTACCGACAATAGCGGCATATCTTTGGCCAGGATCATTAGGATCTTCCCACCAGTTAATAATCAAATTAGCTGTTGTATTGTTATATGTATTATAATCATATGCTGAAATACGATATGTAGTACCTAAATCGTCAGTGAAGTTATAATTCCTTCTTGTTATCCAACCAAAATTTTGCTCACTCCAATAGAATCCACCATTTGGATTTACCACCTGATTTGTTGCATCCCAATTAAATGTACCAGAAGTAGCAGTTATTTCAGAATTATAATCTGTATCATAGTTTTCACAATATATTTCATGACCATTCTGATATTTTGTTAAGCAGTCCTGACTCCATATTGAAATGATATTACCTGTTACATATGTACCAAAAGAATATGAATCCAATCCGCCATTCAACCCACCAACAGAACCAGAAACCATCATCTGATATGTATTTACACCGTCGCTGATAGCATTTGCCATCCAAACACCGGTTACAGATAATATATCAGCTCCGCCGCCACCTTGAACATTTACATAAGCTGATACATAGGATGTTGTATCATAAGTACCTGATTGTGAAATAGTTAACTGTCCGTTAGCACTTGTCTGTCTTACGATTGCAGTACCATTCTTACACTCCATCTGATAATTTCCTGTATTACTGTCAAGATATTTCTGAAGTTTAGTACACTGAATAAATACGTGTTGTCCAGGATAAATCTGCATGTCAATACCTTCTGTCCATGTACCGGCTAAGTTGCTCTGCATATTCCAACAAAGGATACCGTTTGAATAGTCGGCTGCAACTGCTGATCCGTCCCTTGTAATCCAGAATCTTGCAGTAGGATACTGTGAAGAATAATCTCTGTTAGGTAAAACGCTTGCAACAACGCCTTCTACAACAGGCTCGAAACCAAGATCCGCCGCCATATGTTCGGCAGTGTCTTCAAAAGCTGAAATATAAGAATAAGCATCTTCAATAGTCCAGGCATCGGCTGTACTCTGTCCTGAATGTGAAGATCCGCCAGAAGGAACATTTACAGTAACCTCGTTGAAACCATCAACCCCGGTCTGTGGGGTATAAACACCGTTTGCAGAAACACTAAGTGAATTCAATACAGGCGTTACTGCAGGAACATTTACGTCTACAACATCAAAACCATCATATGAATATGAGCTGGCAGAATATTGTCCGTTTTCAGTAACTGTAAGATTTCCTAAAACAGCGGCTCCGCCTTGTGGTACATTTACGTTTACGGATTCGAATTCTCTGATATCAAAGTTACCGTTTGACGTTACGAAAGCATAGCCTGAAGGAAGTATCCAACCTTCTGGTGCAGGTACGTTAACGTAAGCACTTGCATATGAACTGATATCAACAGTTCCGTTTTCAAGTATTTCTTTAGTACCGTATACATATGAATATCCTGGAGGAACTACAGGTACTTCCTGTTGAGGGACGTTTACGTTTACATAAGCATACGTTGCTATGTCGTGATCTCCGTTCTCTGTGATATATGCGTAACCTGATGCACCGCCTGAAGCTATAGCTGCTTCAATCAAATCAGGATATTCTGTAAAGTCGTCACTTTCAGTATTCAAAACCTCCTTGATTTCAAGCTTAGTAGCGTAGATCGAATTTAAATTTGCTATAAGGTTAGAATTAGCCATTTATTTATATATCGATATATTTGTATTATTATATTAAAATAGGAATTTTTACTATTCAGCTCCGATTATATCTTCCGTCTTTTCCTCTGCGGTAGATATCACACCTTCAAGTTCAAGTATCTGCTCGTTATTATCTACTATCTCTGCAGCCTGTTCCTGAGCTGTCTCTACAGCTGCGGTACCCATCTCTACGTCCTTACCTGAAGTCTGGTTGTTGTTTGAGGAAGTAATGAGTACGTTCGATACTGTCTGCTGACCGGATTCGTCGATATTGACTGAATCGATGATACAAAGGAACTTTGATCCTGGAGTCTCACCCTGCCAATAGGCATCGTATTCTTCCTGATTTTTGAAATGTAAAGTAAGCTTTGCCATTTAAGTTTAGATTATATTTTTTTTGTGATTTAAGCATATTCAATAGTCCATCCTGAAGGAACGCCGTTGCTTCCGGTTACATTCCATGTAGCTGCAGAATTTTTTACGAAAGTACCTCCAGAAGGAACGTTTACAACCCAGTATTCTGTATAGTTTGAACCAGGTGTAGTAGTGAACATAGCCTTGATATACTGAAGTGAAGTACATCCTCCAAACATAGCGTCATAACAATGTGATACCAAAGTAGTTGCAGGTAATACAGGTGCTTTCGTAATCTGTGTGCATTCTGCAAACATAGCATCATAACAGTGTGAAGTAAGTGTAGTTGCAGGAAGTACAAGGTTTTCAACAGATTTAATCCAGGTATTTGTTTCACCATAATTTAAAGTAGAACAGAATCTATTAAAATAATAATTTCCGGGTATGGTTGTCTGTCCTATGAAGTTGTCGCCGTAAGCAAGGCTCATTATATTACCGTAAGCTTCGAAAGTACATGTATTTGACCATAAATAGCTGTATGCAACTGTACTGCTTGAAGTACCTGTCTTCCTGAACCTGATTTCATCTCCTACAGATACACTTATATAATTGCTTATACCTATACCGTAACTCTCGTTGGCGGTTAAGCTTATCCAGTTTCCGTTATTCTTACTATATTCCACGGTCCATTCATAACCGGAATTACATCTGTAATATAATCTTCCGGAACTGCTGGTAAGGATCTTAACGGTAAAGTATTTAGAAGCATAGTCATTTACAGGAGTACCCCAAAGAAGAACATTTCCCCTTCCGTATATAGCTGAAAGAGATATGTTTCCCTTACTGAATGCGCTGGCCATCCTGTTAAAGTCTATAGACTGTGTATATTGATTCATATTTTTTACAGTCCAACCAGTAGGAATTCCAGAAACACCTTCTGACCATGTAGTATCTTTGTCTTTAATAAATGTACCTGTAGAAGAAACATTATTTAACCATTGATTAAATGCACCACTATTAAAATTTGTAGCATTACATGTTACTTTTGATAAATTTGTACAACCAGTAAATAATTGAGAATATGCATTTGCTGGTATTTCTTCATCATTATAAACATCTACTGTTGCTTCAATAAGTCCTGATCCCCAGAATACACCCCAGAATCTACCACCATTAGTAAAATGAAATTTCTTAATATGTACTTTTGTTAAATTTGAACATAATTGGTACATACAATAAAATGCTGTATTATTATTGATTGTTTCACATTTAATATCAGATATCTTTTCAAGTTTAATACAGTTTCTGAACATTACATAGTAACAAAAAGCAGCTAATGATGTAGCCGGAAGTACTGGTGGTTCTGTTAATTTTTGATTATTAAAGAACATTCTAGCAAAGCAATATTGACTAAGTGTAGTCCAAGGTAAATCTAATTCGCCAGCATCAATAATACTAGAACTATAAAATATATATCTAAAACATGCAGCTGGGATTGTTTCAGAGAATCCAATAAGTGAAGCCATATTTCCACTTATCTTTGTTTCAGCTGTACCATGAATACGAACATAAGAACCATTGTCACCACCATCACCAAAACATAAAGCAGTTGTTTCAGGTCTGTATAATCTGATGATTGTACCAACAGGAGGATTTGAACTATTTACTCTAATATATTGAGCAGTTCCACTTGGAACAATACTTCCATCATAGTTGTCTCTTGCAGCATTTGGAACACTATTAATCCAATAATATATAGTACCAGGACTTTCAGATCCAGTTGCATTAGCTAACTGAATGATTACAGTCCCAGCAGTCAATATTTCTATAGTGAAATAACTGTTTGTATCCATTACTCGTTCTTTATAAGATATAATTGATAAGTCGTGTAATCACTCAATGCTGCATATTCTGCGGAAGTACCTGTCCATACAAGATATGTGAAACGGTCTTCGATGTTGGTCCCATTTAAATAGAGATTTGTTAAATAAGCATTTGTAAATGGATTAGATGTTCCCCCACCTAAATTAGTAGTTCCACTTATTGATGGTTCAAAAGTATTGTAATTTATTCTAAATCTATCAGCTCCATTAACTCCAAACTTTATCTGTCCAAGACCACCACTATATATGTAAACTTTATTTTCATTCAAGTAAAGATAATTTGTATAAGTACTTCTCCACGTTCTTGTAGATGTACCTAAATCAAGTACTCCGGAATAAGTACTTCCATAAGGATGAAAAGAATCAGCATCAAATGAGAATTTGAGATTTCCTGCCGTCTTTACAAATAATCCACTACCATCAGAAGTTAAAGCAATATTACTATTAAGGTCTACTCTTGATGTGTAAGTACTATTCCAATAATTAGTAGAACTACCATTACTATAACCTCCTGAAGTCTTAGGATAAAATGTAGAACCACCTATTCTTATACCGTTATTACTATTTACAGAAAATGTAATTCCGCCTCCATCATTATATATCTGGCTATTATTACCTACTTTCAATCTTGCACTGTATGTAGCAGAATATAAATGAGATTCATCTCCTAGAGTGTAAGTAGCAGTAGTATTAGGTACTATACTACTTGAATATGAAGTATCCTGAAGATATGCAGTATCAGTATATACAAATTTACCTCTTATTTCTTTCCATCTATTTGATGATGAACCTAAATTATAACTGGCACTTTGTGATGGAATTAAATTTCCTTTAAGATTACCACCTGTAATAGGAAGGTAATTATTTAAATCTGAAATTGTGACATAACTGCAATTAGCCAACTCTGTCTTAGTCACATAGCTGGTCAAATCAGGTTTTTCCTGGTCTATATATTGTCTTACTTGTGAAAAATTATCGTATAGTGTTGGCATAATAAATTATTTATGAATTTGAAATTGGGAATAATGCATCCATCTGTGCCTGTGTTAAAGCGGTTGCATATCCGCATGCACTAAGTTCAGTATCTGTGATATACTCTGAAGGAATAGAAGAAATATAACCCATTGCACTTAATTCTGAATCTGTTATATATTCAGCAGGAATTGAGCTGATATAACCCATGTTCTGGATCTCAGTCTTAGAATAAACATCTGCGGCATTTGCCTTGGTACCAAGGGCTGTCGTAACTGTAGCTGCATAGTTTGCATCATCGTTGATAGCTGCGGCAAGTTCATTCAATGTATCAAGTGCTGCAGGTGCACCATCGATTACTTCGTTAATTCTTGCCACTACATATGCTTCGGTAGCATATCCTTCAGGTGTGATAGAACCTATGGCGTCGGCTACATATGAATATACATATGCATAAGTTGTATATTGAGTTAAATCGGGTTTGTTCTGTAAGTCGTCGTAATCTCCGGAGAAAGCTACGTCAGCAAGAGTATAAGCAAGCGTAACCTTGTCTACGAATTTTTCTGTACTCCAATCTTTTACCCTTGAAAAGTTATCATATAATGTTGGATTTGCCATTTTATTATGTTGTATATTTTTAATCTTCGAATATCTCGTTCATCTGAGATTGAGTAAGTCCTACAGGTACGGTTTCCAATGAAGTTACCCTGTTGTCAAGACTCTGTACCTCCGTCTTTGTAGCGAACTGAGAATGGTCTATGCTTTCAAGCTGCTGTAGCCTGTAATTGAAATTGACGTCCTGTTGCTGGATGTCTGATACCTCCGTTTCGAGTAAGGACAATCTCTGCTTTATCTTGGTATCGTCATAATAACCTACATTGTATGTATATACCGTAGCTATATCCTGTTCGATATTGTTACGGTTTGTAGTACTTAAATCACCGCTGGCCAATACATGCGGTGTTGAATATGAAATGTTTCCGTTACTCATATAAGTTAAAAGCTTTTTTATTGTCGAGCATTACCTGGCCTTCCTTACCTTCGTTAAGTACAAGAAGAAGATCATAATCGCCGCGTACCTTCTGATCCTTTCCGTAGAAAGTAAAGGTAAGCGTGTTGTCCTCAGTAGTGAAATCCATTTCCTTCTTGAATCTGTTGCAGCTTATATACAGAGTAAGGTCGTATTCTGAAAGAGGTCTTTCCTCTCCGTCAATAGTTATTGGCCATGAAATAGTTATATCTGTTCCGATTCTATTCTTGATCATTTTTGTTTTCGAATTTATTTCTTTTCCTTTCTTCCTGTTCCATATCGGCGTCAATCTTATATACTTTATACTTATAGTGGTAGTCAACACCGAGCAGGGACCCGGCGAACGTAGATACTTCTCCATAAGCTACAAGTACGGAATTACTTATATCACCATGAGGGGGTGCAAAAAAGCCGAAAAATAAGAGAGTCAATCCAGCGAATACTAATATTATTGATAGAATGATTTGGATCGTTAATTTTGTGTCTTGTGAAAAACGTTTAATGTCCATTTAAGTTAAAATCATGATTTTATAGGGGATTCTATCATATCTCTTATATATAAATATAGGACTTTTCAAGTGATAAATCTTAGAATTTTTTCCTGAAAAGTCCTATATTCTAAGTTTTTATTTATGCGTCAACAACAGTCCATCCAGAAGGAACATTATCCCATGTCTGTTGTGAATTCTTAATGAACGTACCTGTTGAGGACAATCCTGTACCGAAAACGTAATCGAATAATAAACTCATTCCGTTAGGATCCTTACCAAGGTATTTGATGCTCTGCAGTGATGAACAATTGTTGATTATATCAGGTGCATTTACTCCTGTGAAATTAAAATCAGGTACAACTGTAATAAGTGAACATCCGTCGAACATCCTTGCATTGCCCATCTGTGTATTGAATTCACCAGGTACTTTAAGAAGTGATGTACATCCCTGGAACATAGAACCGCAATTTATTCCCATATCGGCGATTACAGGACCGTATGTAAGGTTTACGGCATCTTTGAACATAGCACCACAGCTCTGGTAAGTAGGGTTAAATGTAGATGAATCGAACGCAACATAAAGTTTCTTAGCCGATACTACCTGTGCGTCGTTCCTGAACATCTGAGAAAGACTTGAAGTACTACCTGGTATCATTGATTTGATAGAACCCATAATGTCATATCTGCATGTACTATTTACGAATATACCTGTATATTGAGGATCGGATGAACCGCCGCCGAAGTGAGCGCCTAGCACGATTGTTACATAATCACCTGCGGCTACAGGAATAGAACCTACAACCTTATAATTACTTACGTAAATATAATTCCATGTATTTGCATTGTTCTTCTTCCACTTGAGGTTACCGCTTCTATTAGTAGTCTTCATATCGACTTCAATATTACCTGATGTCAAAGCCTTCATAGTAAAGTTCTCATTCTCCCAGTCGGTTACGGTTAAATTGAATGTCTCCCTTACCCTTTCACCTACCCAGCATGTTACAGTAGTATTAGAATCAATCGTAAACATACCGCCGTATGTATGTACGTTTGAACTGTCTGAACCTAAGTAGTAGTATATAGTACCCTCAATTTCGCTTTCAAGATATACATCATCGAATACCTGCCTTACGGACATATAGTAATAAGGAACGCTCAAATGTGAAGTAGTAGAAACAAGGTTTCCTTCTCGCGTCCTCTTAATGAACGCATATATTACGGTGTCGTCAGTAATATTGATTGTATCTGTATATGCTCTTTCAGTGGCGTCAATGGAGGTATAATAATATATATAACCGAAATCGTTAGAATTTGTAATGGTTACAGTGTTTCTTCCTGTAGTGATTACAGGAGGTACTATCGTATTGTCTATTTCATATTGTTCTTCTTCAACAATCCAACCGACAGGTATACCGTCTGTTCCAAAAGGTAGTGAATAACTTTTGTTCTTAATAAATACACCGATATTGGCTACATTTTTAACCCAATCCGTTAAGTCAGGCATCTCATCATCATAATACTTATATGCGGTAATTTGATTAAGAGATGTACATCCGTCAAACATATTCGTGTAATCAACGTATGAACCTATACTAACGTCAGGTACATAAAGAAGAGAGTTACAACCTGTATATTTTCTATTGTGCTCGTGGAGATACTGAGCGTCTTCTATACAACAATTCTTTATTTCACTTATGGCTCCGCCCCACCTATCCATATAACCATTATGTCCGATAACTACACTAATATCACCAGATATGTTAATCTTGCCGCCATTGTTCTTATTTAAACTTTCAATAGTTAAATAACCTCCTGAAAGAGCTATATAAATATGTCTCCTTGTACCGCCTAAAGTAATCTGAAACTGTTTAGGGTTATCAGGGTCTTTAAACCAACTCTCCTCAAATAATGGATCCGAGATTCCGTCACGTTGAGTATAAACAACAAATGTTGTATCAAGAGGTTCAGGTTCTACCCATTCAATAGATGTAACCGTAAATATTAATTTATTGTCGTTTGAAGTATTGTCTTCTGCAAGCCATATTTTTAAAGGTTCGTTACTGTAATCGGTATCAAGGTCGATATATCTCGTAACTATCTTACCCATCCTTCCCTGATATTCTATCACTCCGTATACGGTACATGTCTGAGAAACGGTAAACGGCTGCGTATAAACAACCCTTGAACCGCTTTGACCGTCAATCCAATAATACATGGTAGTATTCTCAAAAGTACTTCCGTTGTACATGGTAATCTTACCGTCTTTCCATACGATAATTGGCACGCCGATTCTTGAGTCATATGCCTTGTTATATGCCTCCTGGTAAGCTATATAATAAGCTTCTTCATACCATCCGTCAACACCCGCTTCACAGATGTCAGGATAGGTTACAAACTCGTTGCTGTCTGTCCTTAATGCGTCCTTCAACTCCATCCTGATACGGTAATTGTCCTTCATGATGATAACGAGGTTGTCTATATCCGTTTCAGCCGAATACTGAGGCGTAGAAGGCGTGAAATCCCTGTATGCGAACAAAAGGTGTTCATATTCGTCCCTTGTTACCTGATGGTCTGGGTAGAACTGGTGCCAGGCGTCGTTCCAGCCTGCTTCTATACCCTGGTTATATCTGAGTGCAAGCTTGTTCCATGCAAGTACAGGATATTGTTCGAAATCGTCAACATCGGTTCCGAGCACTTCCTTCATCCTTATTTTTGTATCGTATACCTCTTTTATCATTTTTACAAGAGGTGTCTCTCCGGTACTCTGTCTTTCCGTCATATTTATATTTAGTTATTTATATATTTTAATATAGAATTTACGTGTAAATCTGATATGATTTCTTTCCCTTTATCTGACTCCAAGAAAGCGACGTCTTCCTTGTTTGTCATGAACATATTCTCCGATAGAATCGCGGGCATTACGGTTTCTCTCAGTATACAGAAATTGGCCTCGAAATAACCGGCCTGCGGTACATATCTGTTGCCTTTGAGGTCATATGTATTGTAAGCATCCTGTGATATGATTGAGGCAAGTCTTCTGCTGTTCTTAGAAGCTTTGTTATATACATAGCAGCAGAAACCGGAAGCGTTGCTCCATTCAGATTTAGGTCCTGTGTTTACATGCGGGGAAATCAATATGATATTCTCATACTGGTTCCTGTATTCATTATATAACTTATTAGCTCTCTGTGCCTGTGTCTTTAATGGAACTTCCTTTTCTTCCGGATTGATTATAATAGTCTGAATACCGAGCTTATAAAGCTTTTCAACAATTATCTTAGTTATCTCCCTGCTCCATTTATATTCTCTGAATTTACCGTCAGGACTTCTCTTTCCTGGAGTATCTGATCCATGCGCCTGTGCTATTAAAACAAGTATCTTTTTCATGTTAATAATCGATATTTTTATCTATTAATGTCAATTATGAAATTGCCATAATTTCATTATGGATAGTATATACTGTTTACTACATAGTAACCGTCTGACATAACAACCAAATCAAGCTTGTTGTTATTGATTGTAAGGTATCTTTCACCTGATCCGCCGTAATCGTTAATCTGTACGGTTGTGCCGAATACTATATGTGAGATAGTGTAGTATCCGTTGATTGAAGAGAAATAAACCTTGAATCTTCTGTTGTCCCAAGAATAAACCTCTAGTTTGTTATAGCCGAAAATAGTAATCCTTTCACCGACGTGTACGCTGTCGTTATTAGGCATCCAAAGCCCGTAATTGCTGCCTGACGGTGTACAGTATACTATTTCTGATTTGACTATCCTGCTGTTGCTTTCATTGCCTGTAATTATTTGCGGCTTCTTCCATAACTGGAGTCCGTAATCCTCAGTGAAAGACATACCTGAATCCTTATGTTTGAAAGCGAAACCGGAATCTCCTGAGTAGAAGTAATCGCCGTTACCGATGGCGTAATACATACCGTTGGTACCTATCTGCAAGAATGAACTTCCTTGTGTTGACAATACTACGTTACACTCGCTGTATGACCATCCTGATATGTTGAAGTATCTGTTTGAAGAAGCATACTGTGTTGAAGTGGCGTTTGTATAGTTTGTATATACAGGGAAAGAAATCGTGTAGTCTATTCTGAAGTTTCCTGAAGCTGCATATGCAGGTACATAGTCGTCAAGCAATGTACCGATATTGTATGTGAAGCTGTTTATGTTGTTATCTATGCTGATATTGGTAAACTGTATAGTTCTCTGTGAAGCGTTGCCCCTGTATAGTTTGACGGTACATGTTGCGTTTCCGCCTGATGTCAATAAAGGAACACTGATGGAATTTCTGAACTTAGCATTGTTGAGGTTTACTCTGATCTTGTAGTTATTGATATCAAGCTTATCCTTGTTTGTATATGAACCGATATTCATACTTCCGGTCAATGTAAGTATGGTTGTATCGAGCTTATACTGATAATGATGTTCTTTCCACCAAAGGATACCTGTAGTCCAGGAGTTTTCAACTATTCCTGACCATACGTTATTGTTGAAAGACTTCGTATCTGAACGGTAATTGTTATTCTTTACCTGGTTTAAGTTATTGATTGTAGGTATCTGTTCAGGCGTGATTTCAACCTTCTTATTGTTATTTTCATCCCATACGGAAAGAGTATCCGTTTCACCGTCGTTGTTCTGTCTTAATTCTACTGATCCTACTAATTTTATTGAACTATTATCTCCGTCAAGATGAATACCGACTTTTTCAAGGCCGTTGGTAATATCATTGATATATAAATCAATCTGTTCGTCTACAGAAATGTAATTACCGTTATCGCCCTTGACCATGAACTTACCGGTAAAGATTGAGCCGTTCTTGGCGATTACGTTCATTCTGTACTGTGAAATGGACTCACCGAATACATTGATACCGTGATATTCCGCGATTGCGGGCGCGATAAGCTCGGAATCTGCAGGTGCTGTCGCCGCTATAATGATTGCATTCTGTCTGTCCATATTGGTCATATGACCTAAGCATGCAAGAGACTGTCCTGTTCTAGGAACGAATGTACCGTAACCGAACTGCCACTGTGTACGGTCGCTTAAAGGAACAATATCCCTGTTGAAGTTAGGTTCATACTGTCCTGTGTCTGAAGGGGTAAGTGCTGATGAAGATAAAGTAGCTTCCGCAATCTGGTTGGCGTAGCTTTCCTGATACATCATCAACTCACCATATTCACCGTCAACACCCAAGATTGAATTAACTGCAGTATAGATATGGTCTTCGTCGTTACCGTAAAGTACGGCTTCCGTCATGTCGCAGTCTTTAAGCAGCTGAATAAGTGAAGAATAAGAGTCGTCTGTATATTCTGCACCGATAATCTGAGCAGTTATATAACCTAAACCCCTTATCTTGAAATCATAATCTACTACGTTGTCTTGATCGTCTTCAAGCTCTATATATTCGTCTGTTACCTGGGTATCTGAACAAAGAGTATTGAATGTCCATTCTTTCAACTCCGTGTATATGTCCGGGGTAATGAAGTCTTCAGGAATTGAAAGACCTTCATCTGCATCGAATAAAGTATCAATAGGAATATAAGGATGATCAGGATTATTACCTGTCATTGCAAATACAAGGTCGATATATATACCTTCCTGTTCGTTACCGTTCAAGTCAACAAATGAACCTGAACCGGTATTTATTACGAATGACCAGTAGTCTATATTGGCGAAATCCTTATATAATCCGCCGGGAGTATACCTTCCTTCAAGGTTAAAGGTACGGCATCTCATCATATCGCCAACCCATACCTCTGAGAAGGTCCTGTCAATACCGTCGTCGTTCTTCATCCATAATCTTCTGGATCTCCAGGAAGTAATACCGTATGCGTCAGTGAACTGTTTGATATCAGGTCTTAAAGAAAGTATGTCCTGCGAATTCTTACTGCCGATAGGATAAACCTGTACGTCGTCAATGAAATCAAGCTGGAAAAGTGAAGGAGATACGAATATCTGACCGCCGTTAGCTTTCGCCTTATCGATAACAAGCTCCCAGAAGTGGGCCTGGCCTTCTACGTTCAAATTCATTGTAGATAATGTATCTGATACGTGGAAGTCGCCTTCTATGCCTAAACCTGATTTCTTAAGGCCTTCGTCATAAGGCCATTCTTTCAACCATCTATAAGCAGGTATATCTATCCATGCACCGGAACCCTGAAGGAAATGAAACTGCTGTCCGGCTTCAGGCGCGGGAACAAGGCCGTTTCTACCTCTTTCGAGTGCTGTTGCTCCGATGAAGTCCTTTATATCGGCCATAGCCTGACCTACTACTGAAGAAGTAGAGTTTGAACCACCGTAAAATGAATTAGAGCTTGAACCTCCTGTATAGTTACTGTATTCCAATCCGAAAGGATTTCTACTAAGTTTAGGACGATTATATGGGATGTATTCGTTGTATAATCTCTGATTTGGCATTTGATTAAATCAAATATTTTTAAAAAGCTATTAAGTTTACTTTGTTTATGTCTTCTCTTAAATCGTATGAGTTTGAATCGATGAAGAAAGTACCAGGAAGACTTGTTTTACTGAATTTGGTATCAGGCGTGTACATACCGTGAATATTAGCCTTATAAATTATCTTCTTGTCGCTGTAATGGTCAAGATACATGTCAACAAGGTTATATTCCTGTATTTTAGCCTGGGCTTGGTTCCTGTGCTTCAACGTATCAAGTAGTCCGAAATCACTGAGAACATATGATCTTGAAATAGGCTTGTCTTTCGTGGCCGTATTGACCTTCAATTCAAGGTCACTGAATTCCTGTTTATATGTATCGTCTATATAACCTACATAAAGCTTGTCGTCTTTATTGTCGTCCTTTGAAGCGGCCCACCACTCTGACGTATCTGTATAAACGTAATCAAGCTCGAAATCCTTTACATATATTACAGGAGGGAGATTCATCCAGTTTACCTGTACGTCAGTGTGGTATACTTCGCTGAATATAGATACAAGCTCCGTAGGAATAATTCTAGGTGTGTAAATGGTCAAGTGAAGCTGTCCGTGAGTAGGGGCGTTCGCGTCATTTGCATCTATAGGAATACAGTAAGCGTTTTCACCTACTTTATCGGTATAATCCGTATTAGGTACTATGCTGGCCCAGGCGAAAGCCGGAAGATATTCATCGTCCCTGTTTGAAGGATTGTTGTTATATTTCAAATAGAATGTCGCATTTGAATCTGTCGTCCAAGAAGTACCGTTCCAGTATTTATTACCTATCTGAAGCTTCATCTTCCAGCAGCTGAATCCCTTTCCGTATGCCGTATCTTTATAATGATCATAATCGCGGAATAATCCGCAGTATTTCTGTCCGTCTATATCACAGCATTTGTCTACAGGAGCCGTTGTATAAAGGTGTTTATTGATGTTGATTATATTCAAAGTTGACTTGTTCTTTTCACCATATTTGGCGTTATTGTACTGATAGAACATATCGCCTTTGATTGTAATCCAGGAAGTACCTGATTTCGGTTTATAAACAACGTCTTCTGCTATATCGTAATTAAGTACAGGAAGTTCAAGCTGGTTAATCCTGGAAAGCATCATTTTACCTGAATTGTTGTTCAAAGTATCGTCTGTTACAAAGAATGTAAGGTAGTCCGTCCAGTCTAGGCTTGTAGGAAGGTTGCTTGCACCGTCATTAGGTCTGTAGGCATATCTCTGTAACACGCAGCCGATAGTATTGACATACTTGTTTACCTGAGTACCTGTATAAACTGATCTTGAACCCGTATCCTGACAGTTTGAGAATCCCTCATTGTATATTTCCTGGAAAAGGTCTTTTTCATAGAAATGATGTGTGAATCCTGTTTCAGGTTTAAGTAATGAGAATGTCTGATATTCATAACCTGTTATATCCGTTGATACTTCGTCGTCCCTTAACCAATGTTTCGTAACGGTTGTCTTAACCCACTGAGTCTGTCCTAACGTAAGTGTCGTTACATAGCTGTTATTGACCTTAATTTTGATGTCTTCTGTGTTCTCTGTATCGAAAATATCAGGAGCAACCTCTTCTACTTCATATAGGTTATCACTGATTGATATCTTGTTATAAATGTCGTCTATTGATATTTCAGATGTACCTGGAGCAAGTATATCAAGGTTTACAGGAATTGCGGCGCTTTGTGAGGTATAGGTTTCCGTATACATACCTGTCTGTATGTTATATACGTTATAAGTTACGGCGGCATTATATTCCGCTTTGTAATCCATAAGCCAGATATCGTCACCGTCAGGTATGAATGACCAACCCAAGAACTTCATAATCTCTTCTACTACTTCATACTGTGTCCATGGCGTATGTTCATCGTCGTCGTCAACGAAATTCATGGAACTTATAGACATTCTGTCAAGTCCGTCATTATTTAATACGTTACCGTTGATATGTGTATATGTCTTAGGTATATAAAGATTGCCATTATAACCGCAGTCTCTGATAATTGTCAAAAGTATATCGAAAATGGTATGATAGTTTCCGTCAGGAACCCATTTAAAATCTTTTCCAGTTGATATACCGTCAACCGCTTCAAGTTCGATAGAATCAAGGTAAGTGTAATCCTGATCATAAGCACAAGGAGTCAAATAACCTACGAATACTTTCTTATTATTGTTCTCTATATCATAAATGGTTACCTTTGCACCCCTTGAAGCAGGCTGATAAAGGTCGATATAGTATTCTGTTGAAAGTATTTCTATTGTACAACCCCTTGACTTGATAGGAGAGAATAAACCTGATGATTTGGATACTATGATACAAGGAGTATCTGTAAATGTTATATTAACAGGTACCGTTGAAGTACCTGTCTGTATATCAATTTGATATTTAGTATTCTTTGCTGCGAATTGTCCTGTATATAACATCTTATATCTTTGATTTTTTATTTAATACATTGGTTAAAACAGCTTCCATATCGCTTCCGTGAGCTGTTAATGTAATCTTGTCAGGTATGTTGATAGAAGCACCGTCATGAGAACTGATTATTGTGTCTCTGTCAAGCTGGTCTAATAAATTTGCACTCTGTTTCTGATTTAACACAACTTCACCAGAATTTAAACGAGCCCAGAGTTTATCCCCTGAATAAGAATGGCCTCCGACTACACCACCATTTGTAAATCCCTTTGCACTTGCGATTGCTGCGATTACGGCCGCCATAACTGCTACAATTGCTGCTACGGCAAGTGCCGGACCGACAAACGGAATACTTGCAACACTTGAAGCGGATTCAGAACCTGCTACTGCACCTACTGCTGCTGCTTCTGTAATTGCTGCACCAGTATTGACACCTCTTGCTGTTGCTTCAGCTCCTTCTGCACCAGCTTCCGCTAAAGATGCCGCCGTATTCTTTTTCTTAGCCGCTGTTACAAGGTCAGTAACCATTGAAAGAATACCCATTGCCGTTGAAACGGCACTTACGATTGATTCACCTACCTGGAAGATTGCGAAGAACTGATCCCAACCGTCTGCATCTGGATCCTCCATTACACTGTTCAAGTTATCGAAAGCTGATTTAACGCCGTTGATTGCATTTATAGGTGCCGTAAATACATCGGCGAAATCTTCAATCTTACCTCTTAATTCATTTATCTGGTCACCTAATGTCTCAACGTCAAGCTCAACAGGAACCTTTATACCCTTTGATTGAAGGTCCTTATTGAGTGAATCAATCATTATAGCAGCCTTATCCTTATCGATTATACCTAATCTTACCCAGTCGCTTATTTCACCTGCCTTAGAAGCAGCGTCTTTATATGCCTGTGTGAGATCCTGAGGTGAAAGTCTTACTGGAAGTCTTAACTTGTCGTGATATTCAACCCTTCCTTCAATCTTAGGTAAAACAGGAAGTTCAATAGGTTGTCTACCGCTGAGTGAACGTCTCCAGGCGTCTTCTTCTGCCTTTAATTCTTCGATTCTTCCCTTATTAGCTATAATCTGTCTTTCATATTCCTTCCATTGATCTGAAAGATGTTCAACAAGAAGCTTCTGATCTTCTAATTTATTATTCTCTTCTTCAAGAAGCTTTATTTCATTCTTGTAATCAGGGGCAGGTTTATTATTGTTATTATTGTTATTATTAGAACCACTAACATGCCATTTAGCATCAAGTTTTTCAGCTTCTGTTATCTTCTGTTCTACCAAATTAATGGTACCTGACATACCATCTACGAATGATTCCATTGATGCTTCACCCTGTTTCTTCCAGTAATCCTTCATCTTCTGAATACCGGATTCAGTAAGTGAATATATACTCTGTGAATAGGCACCTGCCGTTGACTGCATGGTGGTTGTTGTATGTGTATAATCACCTTCTGTTAAACCGGCTTTTCTCCAATCACTTCTGAATGAACCTGAAGACATGAATGAAGACTGTTTGCCTTCTTCGATTTCAAGAGATTTCTTATATGCCTTGGCGTATTCCTCCTGATACTGAGTCATGATTGCCGCAGCTTCTGCACGGAGTCTCATTGCCTTTACTACGTCCTGGGCATGTCTGATAAATAAATCGTCTGCATCATTAACGTCTTTAATAGCAAGGTTTAAGTCCTTTAATTCGTCTCTGTGCTTATTAATCCAAGTCTGTTTTTCTGCTTCTGACTTAAGCTGTTTGTATTGACTGGCAAGAAGCTGGAACTTAGCTATAGATTTACCGGATTCAAGATGTGAATCCTTTAAAGCCTTATTAACGTTTTCCTGTGCTTCGGCTAAATCTTTCTGAACACCTGTATTTCTCTTACTTACAGCCAACCATGTACCTACAGCTGCAGCAACTGCAAGTACGGCTGAAGCAAGAAGTACATATGGATTTGCTTTTGCTACAGCATTAAGTGCTTTCTGTGCAACGGTCTGGGCTACTGTAGCACCTGTCTGCATTGTAGTAGCCTTTGTAAGCGCAGCTGTCTGAATACGCATTACACCCTGCATTAAAGCGCTCTGCTTCTGTAAAGCATTGGTTACAGCTATAACACCGTTGAAACCCTTTTCAACGGCCTGTAATTTAGCTATAACCTTTACTAAATCGTCTGTGGATTTCTGACCGAGAACACCTACTGATACGATACCCTGAAGGGCACCTGAAAGAGCCTGTATACCTTGTTTAGCTGCATCCCAGTTAGCCGTATCTGAAGCAAGTACCTTAATGGCCTGCTGGGCGTCCATAACGGCGTCTTTATATTCACCGGCTTTCTTGGTTAATTCATTTATTCTCTGTAAGGTCGCTTTACCTATTTCAGAATTCTTGTCCGCATCGGACATTGCACGGTAATTTACAGTCAAGTCCTGGATGTCTTTCGTCATCTGGGCCAACTGTCTTCTATAATTTGTTAAATGTCTTTCTGCGCCGGTCATTTTTGAGATCTCAGAAATGAGATCCTTTGTAGACATCTTACCTTTCTGACCGAAATCGACTGTAGATTTCTTTGCTCCGTCTACTTTATGCTGAAAATCCTCAACTGTTCTGCCTGCATCTTCAAAACCTTCCTTAAAATCAGAAACATCACTCGAAACCCTAACTCTTAAATCATCTGCCATTTAATAGTTTTACATAAATTTTTCCTTCTTTGTACCTCCTTGTTTAATTCGTTCTTCAAACTGTTTCATCATTGCTTCCTGTTCCTTCATTTCTTGTTTTGACATTACCGTATGTTTTACGTTGGTTTCTTTGTCCCATGGAAGCGGCATTATAGCTTCTATACTGTTTTTGTTCTTACCGAAAGCATTACTGTTGTACATGCTCCAGATATTGTATCTTATAAGTGATTTCAGAGTCAAATCCGTCCATTTTATATGCTCCATACACAACTCTGCATCCGATATACCCATATCATACATAAAGTACTCATATGAGACTATACGATACTCGAATACAAGCGTTTTGAGCATCTCCGAAGCCCAGCAGAACGTCTTCGCCCTCTGTTTATCAGTAAAGCTTAGTTCTGTTTTTTTTTATCCTTCGAAAGAACGTCATTAAGGTTCATGTTATTTACTACGAAATCGGCCAAATCATTCAATACGGTAGGATCGTCATTCAACCATTCGTCAAATTCTTCCTTAGTAAGCCAGGCATTCGTATTCCATCCTTTCTTTGAACATAGAACTACGAAATAATAAAACCATAACATCTCATCGAGCGTCCAGGAATCAACCGTCATAGGCTTATCATATTTCTTCTCATATTCAACCAAAGCATTGAAAGTAAACCTTAATTCAACAGGTTCTTTATCTTGTATTTTAACTATCATATTATCTTGATTTTTGTGTATTTTATATATATTAATATAGAAGTTTATACCCTGTTTATTTAAACAGACATGAATGTCTATTTGATATTCATTAATGAAAAAAGGGATGCCGATTAACGGCATCCCTTACCTTTAAAAATGTTTATGGACATTAATTAAGCAAACATTTCCTTTGTAAGAGGACCTGCACCTGTGAAGTTTACGGTATAGTTTGCATAATCTCCGTTAGAAGAATTCTGAGTAAGAGAATCGATGAATACATAACCTGTAAGAGCATAGGTTGTGCTGTCGATTGTTCTGTTACCGTCAGTACCGTTGTTAACCTCTGAATCAGGATCGAAGCTTGCACTGCCTTCCCAACCTGAACGTAAACCGTACCAGATTTTAAGCTTATTGCTGTCTGACTGATTCTTTTGTTTCTCGGTCCAATCTAAGAACTCATTCCAATTAAGGGTATGGTCTGAAGTTAAGGTCCAAGTAATTCTTCCAGGTGACTGCATACCGTACTTAGAAGTATCTTTATCAGAAACTTCTCTCATTTCTGTTGTGATAGAAAGAGACGCATTTGTACCGAAAGCAAATGATTTGCCATCAGCTGAAAACAACATTACATCGTGTCCCTGGATACGTATGTTATTCTGTGACATAGTTTTATATATGCATATATTTATTGATTTTTGTTAATCGGTTTAACCACTTCAGCACTGAATACCATGGACTGCTCATAAGAATCAGAAACCCATGCTTCCGTGCTTGAAACTATATTAATGTTCTGAAGCCTTATTAATTCGTCTTCAAGTATATGGTTTTCAATAGAGAAACGCATTGCGTCTGCAATATTTACTGATTCGTCATACTTATCTGAATATACCTTGACAGTAAACTGTACCTTATCACCAGTAAAGTCTTTATTTCCTCTTTCAGATGAAATCCCGTCCCTTCTGATAATGGCATAAGGATAATCCGTATCGGCTTCCGCTACCAAAAGGTAAACATGAGCTTCAGGAATAAGTTTCATGAGCTCTGTATCTTCAACAAAAGTCTTGTGAATCAAATATGTAGTCTTTATACTGTGTTGTCTCATTGATTATTAATATTATTGATAGCTTTTTGTAATTCTTCCTCAAAAATAGGAGTAGGATCTATTGACTGTCTTGCTCTCTTGAAATACCTAGCTGGAGAACCGTTTTTAGGTATTCTTCCTAAGTTGTGCTGAGCACCTTTCTTATCAGTATAACTTCTTGTTCTCGTGCCTTTTTCAAGGAACCTGAACCTGAATGTCTTACTGTTAGGTTTACCGTCTCCCATTACATGTACCTTTGTATAAAGGTCATCTTCATCATAACGGTCTTCCATCTTTCCAATCCTAACCGCGTCAAGTATGTTTCCTTCCTCGTAATTGTCCTTTGTAGATGCGTGGTTGTTATAAGTTTTTATACCCGCTTTAGCATTTTCAATGGTCCTGTCCTTTATCTGAGTCGCGGTCTTTCTGATAGCACGTCTTAATGCTTTATCAAATTCAGTGTATGCTTCTTTCTTGAATTCTTCAAAGAATACATTAAGATCGTCTGTATTATCTATTATTCTCATTCTTGTATTTCCCTTCCTATAATTACCTGCTGTTGAAGTTCAGGATCTTTATCAATACTTATAACCTGGTAAAATTTATCCTTATATTTAATCAAACTCGTATCCTGGACAGGAACATAAATCCTTACGACAAAATTCTTTACATAAGGTGTCTGTATCTCGTCATTTATTACCGTCCTTGAACCTGATATATGACCGACCTTAGCTCTGGTCTCATATGTCTTCGTCATGGTTTCGGTAACTACACCCGTTTTGGATTTTGTCTTTACTAAGTCATGTATTTCAATTTTTTCCTTTAAAAGTCCAGCGTACATTACTTTTCGTCGGTTAATTTGTAGTCGCGATATAAATCGCAGAGCATTTCAAGACTGTGTGGCATTACAGTCATGTTTACTGATGATGCTGATTCACGGACTGCGTAAATAGTACCGATCCAAAGCAGCATAGCAAACTTAAGAGCCTTTGGAATATCACCGTCAGCGTCTTCTAACTGGGACAACGGATAATCTATATACTTACTTACAACATCTTCTGATGCCGTAGCAAGTGATTCCAAATATTCGTCGTCGTCAGTGAAAGCTGAATCTATATTTAAATGTTTCTTTATTTCGTCTAATACAAGATATTCCATATGTTATTGTCTCTGTTTTTTAATAAAGGGGCGGCGTCTATAGCCGCCCCGCTCGAATAAATATGATAGAAATTAAACAAGGTGTCGACTAACAAGTAGCCAACAATTTTTATTCTACCTTACCAACTGCGATAGCCTGAGGTCTTACAACCTTAGCGTCTACGTACATGTTAACTACAAGAGTTACGCAGCCTTTCTTAAGGGAAGCACTGTCTCTAACAACATCAAGGATGATGTCACTCCAGCTACCAATCCAAAGATTATCAAATGAACCGTAATAGAAGTACTTAGCAGGAACGTTAGAAGTAGTAACAGCAGGAACACCGTCAACTTCGTTCTGAGACATAATCATGCCAACATTTGCATTCTGGCCTTTAGTGGTGCTACGGAGGACTGCTTTTGCTTTCGGAGAAAGGATATAGTGCATGTCACCATATACATTGTTCTCTTCAAGACCTGCTTCGAAGTCGCAAAGGTCGTCGTAGTCAGCAACAGTTGTGTAAGCAACGTTGTATGCTAAACCCTGAGGCTGTGTTGCTGTACCAGCATTATAAGAAAGAACTGTGCTTTCGATCTTCTGAGCGATACTCTTGATAAGGTCGTTTCTGATAGCTTCTTCTGCAGATACTGTGTCCTGTTCGAGTAGCTGAAGCGATACTTCTACAAATGAAGTTAGCCTCTTTGGGGAAAGAACTACGTTGCTGAATGAACCAGCACCGTCTTCTGCATTAGCAGTTTCACCTGCCCATTGGCAGTTTCCAGCTGACATTATAGGAAGTTGAACATCACCCTTAAGACCGCTCATGAAATGAGCACCAGCTTCAACTAAAGCAAGCTTTGCTCTAAGAGGCTCGATAACGTGGAAAACGTCAGTCTGTACAAGGTCTTCACCTTCGCTTGCAACTGTATAAGCTCTGTCAAGAACAATCTGTTCGCCAGTCTTTACTGAATTTCTGATTTCCTCAATTAATGAGTAATTTGAATTTTTCATCTTATTATCGATAATATTTTTATTTGTGTGTGATTTTTGTTCTTCTTTATCTTTTTCAGAACAATCTTTTTCTTCAAGCTCTTTGTCTAACTCTTTCTGTTCCTCATCAAGATTTTGGATTTCATCTTCGTTAGCCTTGAACTCGTTTTCTTCATCTGCGCTTAATTCACGTACTTCTTCCTTAGCCTTAGCAAGAATTTCCATATTTCTGTGAATTAATTGAGCTTTTTTATCAGCAATTTCCAATGAATTCATAGTCAATTAATTATATATTTACTTTATTCAAAAAGTCTTTCAATCTGACATCAAGAGCAGCTATAATCTCGTCTTTTCTTGCCTGTTCTTCAGCCGCTTTCTGTTCAGCTTCGGCTTCGTCAAGACTTCTTGTAATAGCTTCGATGTCGATTTGTTCTCTGTTACTTACAGAAGTGGCAGGATAAGCTGCAAGTGATACGATACTTACATCGTGTAACCAACCAATCTGTGTAATTTCTCTCTTTAAGGAACCTGATTCATCCCTGAACCATCTTTGGCAAGTATCGTTGTCAGGTAAAGCGAAACAGAAACTGCACTCGAATAAGTTACCGTTCCTGATATCCCATAAAAGCTGGTTTCCTCTTTCTGTTTCAGGACAGTCAAACTCGAATTTGAGTCCTTTTTCATCCAATGAAAGTTTTAAAGTACCTTCACCTTCAATCCATCTTGCCAACATAAGGTTATCGTCGTGGTTAATGTTTGCGATAACGTCAGATTCATTTAAAAGTTCCTGGGTGATGGCACTCTGTCTGATTATTTCAGTAAATCCACCAAGATCCCTGCTCCAAGAATCGAATACGACAGCATAACCGTCAATCGTTCTTGAATCAGCATGAGCCCTGATTTCCTTACTGCTTCTGATTATCTTGTTCATTATCTTTGTTGTCGTTATTTTTATCGTTTCCTATGGTGTTCTGGCTTATGTTAGTAAAAGGAATCACAAGTGTATCTCCACCATCCATAGGAGGAAGTCCTAAATTATGACGAGCTTCATTCCTTGTAATGATACCGTTCTTAACAAGGTTGCTATAGAAGTTGCTTGTCGCTGTTTTATCGGCGAATGCTATATGATTTTCGTCAAAATCTATGTAAATCTTACCCTTTTCACTTGGTTTGATAAGCTTTCTGTTGAATTCAGCCTCTATTAATGCTATTAAAGGATAAATACAGTGTGATAAAAATGAAAGCTGCGCCTGTTCAAGACTGTTATAGCTCGTTACGCCTGATATACCTAAAAGGATAGGATCAACACAGAGATACTGACAAACGGCCTTTGAGTTCCACTCTCTTGTCTCAATCATCTGAGCGTCATTTGCACTGTTACCGATAGCTGTATATTCCATATCGTTGCCGATTACGGCAATTCCACCTTGTTTACCTGCTCCGTGAACGGTCTGCCAGCTGTTCTTTATATCAAGTTTCTGAGCACTTGTAAGAGGTTTTGAACTCTTAAGTATACCGTCTATATTTGCGCCGTTTTCAAAGTAATTCTTAGCATGGTTGTCTGTAGCAAGAGCGATATCAAGAAGTTTCCTTGCATATGTAGGAATTCCCTGACCGATTACACCGTTTTTGCTGTTCATTACAAGATGAATGACGTTAATCGGCTCTACTTTCTTCTTAGAAACAGTAGGAATCAAGTAATATAACTGCCTTGAAACATCATTATACATGATTGAATATGAGTTATAAGGACAGTATACAAGTTCTACAGGAGAACCGTCTGCAGCTCTCTTGATATAGAAAAGGCCGTTACCGTTGATATAAAGGTCCCAAATTATCTGCTTCATCAAATTGAACTTGCTCAAAAGGCTGTTCTCGAATGCAGAATCAACGGAACTGTATATGATTTCACCGGATTTTATGTTACGTACATGAATAGGTACGGAAGCTATTGTTGAAGAAATCAACTGAACACCTGAAAAGAATGCGGAAACCGCTGTAGCTTCACCTTTTCCTAGTATAGAAGTTAAAAAATCAAGACCTACTGGAACAGTATACTCCTGCTTTTCATTATCTCTGTTTTCTGTATTATTTACCGGTTTATTGTTGCGCGAAAAAATACCCATTAATCATGACAGGTATATATTTGTATAAGCTTATATAATAATATAGGAACATTTTTACTTAATGAACGAAAAAAGTTGTATTTAACTTCGAATTTTTGAAAAATGATCCTATGTTATTAGTGTAAGTGATTAAAACAGTAAGAATATGGAAATCAATGAAATTATAGAAATCTTAATCAATCAACTTAAAAATAACTTCGGATTTGAAAATCCTGAAGTTGAATATGAGTATGAGGAAAACGGTGAAAAATATTTCAACATAATCATTGACGGTAAAAATTACGTGTGCAAAGTCAATGAGGAAGAAGGTAATATCTATTGGCCTAAAGAATTTTAAGAATTAAAAATAATAACATATATAAAAAAGAGGCTGAAATTACTCAGTCTCTTTTTTATTGATTTTATCCCAATTTAAATTCTCAAACCTATAATGAATATTGATTGTCGGATAATATCCTGTTACATTATGATTTAAATCAATATACATAAAATCAATATCATTTATAGTATAATTTCCCATAAAATCATATTTTGAATCAATAAGTCCTCTTTCTTTTCCAATATAATCCAATAATTCTTTACATTCATCAACAGATTCAAATTTCGGTATATTAAGAGATTCATTTTTTGTATTTATACTACCGGCAACATTACTCATTTCCTGACCTTGTGATAATTTCTTAAAATACTCACCGAATAAGTAAGTTTCAATAACCTTTATCAATCTTGTAGTTTTATTATTCATAATCTATTCTTCATTATTATTTTTATATAATATAGTACTTTAACTTAAACTATTTCGACATCTAATCCGTTCTCAGATAAATATCCTCCTAAAGCCATACACATACTGATAACAGGGTCAATCTTTTGTTCTTTAGTATTCTTATCAGGTTTTACATTATCATTGTAGTCTACTTTTAACCTTACATTGTTGAAACACCAAAGTACGGCCGTGTTATAGTCTATTACACACTTTCCGGATCTAATAAGCATCTCCATATACTTGGTAGGCTGGTTGAAGTTACCGAGCGCCTGACTGTACGGTTCAAGAGGAAGACCCTCCTGTGTAGCGTTAATGGCCCACTGTGTGGCATTCCATTTATCATATGTAAACAAACTATATGGATTATTCTGCATAAAATCTACCTGGTCTTTCAATATCTGGTCGTAATCTACGACGTTTCCTTCAGTCAATATCGCTTCCTTTCTTGAAATCCAGTTCTTATATATATTCTTGTTTACGGACTCATCCAGGGCTGAATAAGGTATGTACAAATTGGTTTTAAACACGAACTTGTCAGGCCATTTTTCCCTTGATTCGTCAGGAGGGAACATTACCGTCGTACACGTCAAGTCGGATACTGAAGAAAGGTCGGCGGCTCCATAACAAGGTAAATCTTTAAAGTCTTGTAAATCAACCTGTTGCATACAAGCCTTAATATAATCATTTGGTATCCAGGTCTCTATGGACTGACAGAATATATTGAAGTTCTTAGTTTTAACACCAAGTTCAAGGGCTGTATTGTTATGAGCTGCCTGTACCTGATCCTCTACATAAGACTCGAATACTGTATGGTTAAGACTTGGACAACACTTGATCCAGTTCTTCTTGTCAGTATAATCGTCTTTGTCATCTAGTTCGTATATTAATGAGAACTGGGTATCGTCCGTCTTACTGCCCCTTAATATATCAATACATACCTTCCTCATTTCATAAAGGGGAAAACCGTCAAGAAGAAAACCCGCCGTAGTACACACTATGGTAAGCGGCTGCAAACGCATTCCCTGGGACGACTTCATTACGTTATAAAGCTCCCAGTCCTTTGCTGCGTGGAACTCGTCGATTAGGGTACATGAGCTGTTGTATCCGTCGAGGGCCATAGAATCAGAACAAAGTACTTGTATAATAGACTTCGTATGTGGTACCTTAATAGTATCCCTGTAACGTTGATATACCATCTTTCTTGGATCAATCGATTCGGCTAGGTTCTTACATGCATTGAAACCGAGGTTAGCCTGTGCTCTGGAGTTGGCTATAAAATCACATTCTGCACCGTTTTCACCGTCTATCGTACACATTACAAGAGCTATTGCAGCCATCAATGTTGTCTTGCCGTTCTTTCTAACAGGCATTATAAGGACATTCTTAGTTACACGTGTGTTGTTATCTGACCATTTCCATCCGAATATCCCCGCAAATGCGAACTGTTGCCAAGGTAAAAGAATGAAATTCTTTCCGTTATGAACACCTGTCCAGTGTTTCATCTTAGATACGAACTTTATTCTTTTATCTACATCTTCATAATCGAAATAAATATCATCCCTTTTAAATCGTTCCTTAAACTGTTTACATGCTAAAAAGACCGCCTCACATGAAGCGATCCTTCTATTCAAGATGTCCTCAACATATTGTATATAAATTTTTGATATGTTGTATTCTGTCATTATTTAGTCAAATTCTCTAAATATTTTGCTACGTCTCCTGCATCTGTTTCTGATTTTATTTTGCTCTTCGCCATCGGCGTAAAACCAAAATATGAAATAAGTTTGTGTATGTAATTCTGTGCGTTATAAAAACTCTGGAGACTTGCGGACTTTTTCTGCCCTCTGTATTTGTCTTCATCCTTTACGCCATTGGTTTTAATGTCGTCCCAAGACATGAACATTAAATCCAAGTTGAATGAAAGCATGTCAAGACTCGGAAGAAAACTTTCAGAAACTTCACCGTATTTTTCTTCAAGGTTCTTGTAGAAAAATTCCATGTACTCT
>ODAJ012192030.1_pt1 | contig 36674 bp, 35 predicted proteins | sample 1539241 | NCBI WGS metagenome assembly ODAJ01 (sample SAMN02144231, study PRJEB22623) | gut metagenome | biome: sheep rumen | host: Ovis aries | place: New Zealand
TTGAACCGCGTGATTATTCTTTTGGTGCTTTTGACACTTTTGCAGAGGCTAAAGCAAAACTTGCTAAAATTGTCGACCAACTCAACGCCGACGACGCTAACTTGAAATAAAATTGTCTGACATTTCAACTTACGCGCTTAACTTGAAATAAAATTGTCTGACATTTCAACTTAGGGAGCTATCACAATGAAAATTATTCAACCGTCCGTCGAACTGATTGACGACCTCAATCCCGCCGACATCTTCAAAGACAAATTGCCCGTCATCGTCGAGGATATTCAACCATGCTGATTTTTCGCTTATTAATTGCGTTAGTGTTAAGCGCAATTTTTATCGCTCATTCGTGGGCACACTTTCAAACCGTACCCGACGCCGCTGGGTATGTTGCACTTGCTGTTATCGGCGGTGTCAATCTAGGAGTTGCCATTGCCGCCGTCATCGTTCACTTCATCAGGAGACTATAATCATGACTAAAGCAACTATCGACGGTATCACCGTCACGACCGATTTTGACTGTTCCCTTACCGAAATGGGAAATTACGTTGAATACGTCAATGCCCGTGTTGACGAGGACGTTACCAAAATCATCGTCACCACTTGCGACGACGGGCTTGTCGACGTAAACTATATCGCTCATGTTATGCCTTTTGAACGTATTCGGCGTGTGACGGGATATTTGGTCGGAGATTTAAAACGTTGGAACGACGCTAAGCAAGCCGAGGAGCGCGACCGCGTTAAACACGACACGAGGCTTTAAACCATGAACAACATTTGTATCTGGTGCGGCAAGACTTATCCCAGATTAACTAACGGCTTTCACAGACGCTTTTGCCAACCCCAATGCTCGCTCAAAATGAACCAAGCTAAGCCACTTAAGCCTACAGAAGACTTCCGCGACTTTAGAGTTTTTCAAAACATCGTCAACGCCGCCGAATCCCCTACCGAATTGCAAAAATGTCTCGAACTATATTGCGGAGGTGTCTTTCATGCGTGACAATTTCCTCACTATTCCCGACGCTCCTAATTACGAAATTAATTCCCAACTCATTGTCCGCAACAAAATCACGGGATATATTCTTAAACCATACACAAGGAGCAGCGGGAAATCTTATTACCAACTTGCCCAAAACACCGTCACGGGCAAAGCCATTAATAGGCAACCAGAATCCTTGCTCAACCAAGCTCGTATTGCGCTAATGACTTCTACTTTCGCCACGCTTCTCTCTCCTTTCGATTCTTACGAAGTTGACCCCAAAGGTAGATGTCGCAACAGACGCACCAAAAAATTGCTCCGGTGCAGAAACGGTAATAGATACACGCTATTCAATACTTTTACTCATAAACCTCATTCACGCTCTGTAAATGACCTTGTTTGGGAAGCTCACGGCAAAAAAAGAAAAGGTTTTCGCCCCATTCCCGTTTGGGCTGAAAATCCTTCCGGTAAATTTTTCTTCCCCAACTGCGCCGCTTGCGCTCGTTTCCTACTCGATAAACTTCACTACAGTCTCCATACATTAAGCGATTATCTTTGGCGTCGTAAACCGTCCATTGCCGATTGGAAATTTTCTTACGTCGACGACGACGAACCGCTATGGAATAAACACGCGCTCAATTCTGAAGCTCGCCGTCAAAAAAGGGTGTGGAGCTCATCATGAAACTTAAAAACCGGCGTATCAACGCCGGCAGGTTCGTTTCTTATTCTATTTACAAGTTCCTGCCGACGTGGTATTATTTCTTTAACCAATTTCATATCGCCACAAAAGGCTAGGAACACGAACTTTTTTTAGTAAGTGATTCAAGTATAGCCTTCAATGGCGAAATCGTCAAGGAGGCTAACATGAAAATTCAATTAAGACCTTACCAACAAGATTTTATCGACGCCGTTAGAAACGAATTTCTCAAGGGCAACAAACGCGTCGTCGGCGTCGCGCCTTGTGGTGCCGGCAAAACTATCATGACCGGCTGGATGATCCGCGAGGCTCTCAATCGCGGTAAACGCTCTATATTTTTCGTCCACCGCAAAGAATTAATCGCGCAGACCGCCAAAACTTTCCTCGACCTCGGTATTCCTTTCGGCATTATCAATTCCGGCGCGAAAATGTTGCTCGACCGTCCTGTTCAAATCGCCAGCGTTCAGACTCTCGCTAAACGTGTCGTCAACAAGGACGGCAAGCCTAACAAAAATGTTATCGACGCTCTCAATCCCAACTTCCTAATCTGCGACGAGTGCCACCACATTTTGGCGAACACTTACAAAAAAGTTCTCGACGCTTTTCCGAAATCTTATTTGCTCGGTGTCACTGCGACGCCGCTGCGTATGGGGGGTATCACCTTGGCTGATTCTTTTGACTCGCTCGTCGAATCCCTTTCCGTCAACGAACTCATCAAGCTCGGCAACCTCACGAAGTTTCAATACTTCGCGCCCGAATCCGATATTGATTTGTCGCACGTTAAATCTATCGGCGGCGATTATAACAATCACGAACTCGAAACGCTTATGGTTGACAAGTCTATCATCGGCGGCATCGTCGAAAATTATCGCGAACTCGCCGACGGTAAAGCCGCTATCTGCTACTGCGTCAACGTCAAACACTCCATTGAAGTTGCTAAAGCTTTTAGCGAAGCCGGTATCAACGCGGCTCACTGCGACGGCGAAACTAATCCCCGCGTTCGTGACAAGCTCGTTAATGACTTCCGCAACGGCAATATTCAAGTTCTTTGCAACGCTGAACTTTTCGGCGAAGGTTTTGACGTGCCCCATTGTCAAGCCGTCATACTCGCTCGCCCAACACAATCTTTGACGCTTTTTATTCAGCAGGCAATGAGACCGCTCCGCCCTGACCCCGACGACCCCGACAAAGTTGCCGTCATCATCGACCACGTCCAAAATTACGTCCGCCACGGGCTCCCCAATGACGACCGCGAATGGTCACTCCTGCCCAATATCAAAAAGAAAACCAAATGCCCCGAATGCGGGCAAATGATTTTCCCCATTGAAAAAGTTGTGCGCGGCGATGACGGCAAAAAGTCTACGCGTAAATTCTGCCCGAAGTGCAACTGCATGTTCGCGAAGGGCGAAGCTTTAGGTCTTGGCGGTCGTCAGGCCGAAAATAAGGACGGCGACCTCGTTGAAGTCAAGGTAAGTTACGACACTCAACGCGCCGATGATAAGCCCGCAATCAAAAAAAGACCTACGACTATCGAAGACCTTTTGCTTGTCGCCAAGCAGAAACGTTACAAGTCCAGCTGGGCGGCTATTCGCGCTCTCGAATTCGTTAAATCTTATGATGACTGCCTCCATATCGCTCGCGTCTGCGGCTATAAGGACGGCTGGGCTTATTACAAGTGGCAAGACATACAGGCGGAAATTAATGCGTCCAGAACGTTGCAAGACGCTCGCCTCGTGTGCTAAACTACACATCGCTAGAAAGTAGCCAACCGCGAAATCAAGCGTCTTGCAATATTCAGTTTTTGCAAGAATAACCTTTTTCGCGGTTGGTGTCAACTGGGAAGGAGGCTATTTTTATGAAAGACTTAGACTGGATGCAGAGGCTCGGAGAATTCGGGCGACTCACGCCTGACAAATTCGACGAAACCTATCTGCAACTCATCAAGAGCGATATCGACTCCGCGCAAACGTTTTTGAAAAAAATCCCCGAAAACGCACGTCGCGGTCTCACGCCCGAAACTCTCGCGCATTTCCGGTGCGGGTGGCTCGAAGATTGGGTGAATACCAAAAACCGCGCCGAATGGATTTGCGGCATGCGTAAAGACGCCGACGGTAAACCTAAACCGCTTGCTCCGCCGTCGCGCCGCATTATCGTTCCCACTCCCGACTTAACTCACTTCAACGCCATTATCCCGCCCGCCGACCGGAAAGCCGGTGATGATAAGTGGTGCAAAATTCATGCCGGAACTAAAAGTCTTTTCTACGAAGACAAATCGCTCAAAAAAGGCGAAGTCGTAGTCGTCCTTGAGGGTGAAATTGACGCGACGTCCATCTGGCAAGCTACCAACGGACGCGCCGCCGCTGTCGCAATTCTCGGTTGTAACATGTGGAATAGAGTTTTCGTTCCGCAACTCCAAGGTCGACTTAAGGGCAAAAAATTTATAATCATGCTCGATAAGGACGTTGCTCAAACCAATTCGGACGATTTTCGCAAATCACTTATCCAAATGGGTATCCCTGCCGTTTCCAAGTATTTTTACGACTTCCTCTCCGACGACGATAAAAATTTCTTCGGGCAGAAAGTTGACGCCAATCTGATTCTCCAAAAGCGCGGCGACAGTTTCTTAAAATCAATCCTCGAAAAAATTTACCTCGAAGCTCGCCTGAACCTTAAAGCCGTCGAAGAGGAACTTTCTTCCCGTAATTTATTCGCGCAACCTGCCGCTCACGAACAATCACCCAATCACAACGACAATCCCGACAAGGACGAAATCAAAAAAATTCTGTCCTATATTCCCGCCAATAAACTCGACCGCGAAAAATGGATAACCGTCGGCATGATTCTTAAACGCTACGGCTTTTCCGTCGACGACTTCAAAGACTGGAGTAAAGACGATTCGCGCTACGACGCCGCACGGTGCGAAGCCGACTGGAATTCTTTCTGGACTAAGGGCGAAAATAAAGGCAAAGGTCATACCGTCGCCTCGCTCGTTATGATTGCTAAAGAATTCGGCTACGTTCAGCATGGCAAGCCTAAAAATCAAGCCCCGCTTGCCGACGCCGATAAAAAGCTCGGCGAATGGCAGACCCTTAACGGGCTTATTGACCCCAACGTCCTAACTAAACTTAAAGACGCTAAAACTTACCTTGACGGCTTGACGCCCGACAATATCACGCCGCAGATCGTTCAATCTTCCAAAACCAAAAACGCACTCGCGCTTTGCCTCTTTTACGACGCTTATGCCGATTCGGCGATTAATTTCTACGCCAATGTCGATAGCGTCAAAACCAAAGCCGTCGACGACATCAAGACGCTTAAAGCCGCCGGCGGTGACTTTATTGCTATTCCCGCCGACCTCACTTCGAAAGCACAAATCACTACTACCGCATTGAAAAAAGACGTTGAAAAACTGAAAAATGCTTGCCGTAAAGCGCATAAGCAATTCCTTCGCAACGAAGAAGCCCGCATTGCTAAGGAGAAATACGAACGCGCCAAAGAAATTCGCGTTATCGAAATCACCAACGCTAAAGACCGCCTTAAGCAACTTAAAGCTATGGAGCCGTCACACGAGCGCAACAACGAAATTATTTCCTGTATCCGTCAGCTCTGTGATTGGCAACATAACAAATTCGGCGACCCCGTTTGTATCAAAGACACGCAAGAAAACGCCAATATCATATTTTATAACGACCCCTATATCAGCAATTTAATCGGCTATGACCAGTTTTACAACGCCACGTCCTTTACTCAAAATTCCCCGTGGTATTCCGAAACCAAAAAAGGCGACCGCTGGTCTGATACAGATGACGCTCTCCTTCGCGTTTATCTAAGGAGCACCTACAAAGAATTCGGCACCAAAGAAAAGCTAATTTACGACGCTGTTGACAAGCTCGCCCATGAAAGAGCTTTCCACCCTATACGCGAACATTTTAAATCACTTGCTCCTTGGGACGGTAAAAAACGCGCCGAAACTCTCTTCATTGACTGGCTCGGCGTCGAAGATACCCCGCTCAATCGCGCTATTACCTTGAACTGGTTGACTGCTGCCGTTGCTCGCGTTTTTAATCCCGGTTGCATTTACCAAACCGCGCTCGTCCTGCCCGGGAATCAAGGCGTCGGCAAATCCTTCATTCTTGAACGCCTCGGCTATAAAAAATGGTATATCGCTCTCACCGATAAACTCACCGATAATCACGCGCTAGACGCTTTAAAGCTTGCTTGGATCACAGAATTGAAAGAGGGTGACGCTTGGTCTAAAGCCGACGTCGCCGCTCAAAAACGTTTTATCGACGGCTCGCAAGATACCTACCGCTCCGCTTACGCTAAGAATGCAAAAAGCTTTTTGCGCCAATGCGTTATCGCCATTACACTAAACGACAAACAATTTTTAAGCGACAATACCGGCAACCGCAGATATATGCCTCTTGAATCTACCAGACCCGCCGGCGATTATGTTACCGATGTTCGCGGCGAACATCTTACCGACAATTCCCTCGTCGACCAAATCTGGGCGGAAGTCTACGCGCACTATAACGAACTCTTCAAAGACGGTTTCGACGAACATAAACTCGAACTTAGCCCCGAATATCGCCGCCAAATCGAAAAGAATAACGAAAAATATGTTCGCGATGACGGCTTGCAGGGCGAAATTCAAGCCAGTCTTGACGCTAAAATCCTGCCTGACGTTATCTGGAATTTACTCGGTAAAGATGACCGCAGAAAATTTTTCCAAAACAGCGGCGTCTTTTCGCTTGAAGAAGAGGAACTTAAATCAAAATTTCAAGCGGCGCACAAGCGTATTTCGCCTGATTTGCAGGAAGCTTTTGATAACGCCATTCGCCCTTGCACCTTCGTCCACCGCTCCTACGTAAAAGACAAAAAGACCGGCGAAGTCACGACTTGGCTTAAATTCTTCGGCACTGTCTACCGACAACATATCTCCGCCGCCGAAATCAAGAATGAATTCTTCGACAAAGGCGACAGACGTGTCACCTTCAAACGTATTCACGAAGTCTTAAATAAAATCGAAGGTTGGACTTTAGGTAAGCGAATCGCCCGCGCCTCAGCATACGGCAACCAACCGAACGTCTACTATCGCGACGCTGATAATATCCCCGCTGATGACGAACCAGAATCCGAAAACACCACGACCGCCGAAGAATCAATCGCCACAACGGCTGAAGAATCAACGACCGTAACGACCGAAAATTATTCGTATTCCGCTCCTGCCAATATTCCTATCTACAACCGCCCTACAGATGTACCAATTAATCTAGACCTAATCCCCGATGATGCAATTCCGGAATTTGACGAATGACCGCGCTACGCTGATTCGGGTATCGCTCCATATAGTTTAACCTGCTGTTTCTCCCGCGAAAAATTTTGCGTCAGTTATGGCTTAGTTTAGTTTTGCCTAAAAATAAGTGGTCGATAGCGACCGGTATTTTATTTTGTCCAAAAGTGCCCGATGTCATCACCGTCGCCAATTTGCGCGGCGGCTTTTTTTATTTCTGCGCCGTTCGTGACCAAAATCAGCGGCTTCGGACGCCCTTTGGGGCCGCTCATCACCTATTTTAGCCGCCGTTTTGCCGCCCGCCGCGACTCTTGTGTCAAGTACCGATTATGTTCTTGACACATAAACTTTGGCGTCCTAACGCCGTTTATCCCTACTTGTGTCAAGTGTGTCAAGACACTCTATATAAATATAGGATTTTCACAGAAAAAAAAAAGCAAAAGCCTAGGTATTTATACACCCTAGGGCTTATCTATAAACAATGCCGTTTTCCGTTTTTTATTTTGCGAAACGTTGTATATTTAATGGAAAGTAACTTGCACATTTGACACATTTATCTATAAACCGCGCCACAACGCCGTTTTTTACGTGTCAAGCTCATTAGCGCAACTTGACACAAAAATTAATCCGAAATATTTTTCTATGTTTGAACTCGATGTTTAAATGGCTTTGCAACGCGATTTGTGATATAATAGTCAAAAGTTCATGGAGGGATTGCCAATGTCGATGATGTCATGCGAGGAGCTTAATTCGGTCTGGGCTATAAAGCGGTCAATCGAAAAAGAAGAACGACGACTTAAGGATTTGCAAATATTAGCCGAGCCGTCGACGCCTATTCTTGACGGCTTGCCCCATGCCACTCCTGTCACCTATAAGGTTGAACGTATCGCTGGCATGATGGTTGATTGCCAAAAGGTTATCGACGACCTTAATAAATCTCTCGAACAACAGAAGTTCAATTTGCTCACAAGAATTCAATCGTTCAATCTGAAAGAACTTCAACAGCGCGTTTTGTCTTATCATTACGTTGCTTGCTTGAAGTTCAGCGAAATAGCAAAGATTATGGGTTGGACGAAGGATTATATTCACTTCTTGCATCGTCGTGGCTTGCGCTCTTTAGGCTTAAGCGTTTCCGAAATGAACAAAGCAAAGAATGTGATTTAACTTTCGTCGTTATTCGTCACGCTTCGTCGTTTGTTTGTCTTGTTTCGTTGCCAAAGGTTTTGTACAATTACGCTGAAAATTTTACGTCAAAGAATCATCTCGAAAATCCGCGAAAACACGCCGCTCACGGACGAGCGGCTTTTTCGTTGTGTGGAAGGATACTTAAACTAATGGAAATAAAAAATTTTTCGCTTGCCGACCTTAAGCCTTACGAGAAAAACCCGCGCAAAAATGACAACGCAGTCGACGCCGTTGCTAACTCCATTAAGCAATTCGGTTTCAAGGTGCCGATTGTCATTGACGCCCAAAACGTCATTGTCTGCGGGCATACTCGTTACAAGGCGGCTCAACAGTTAGGACTTGAATCAGTGCCCTGCGTCATTGCCGACGATTTGACGCCTGCGCAAGTCAAAGCGTTCAGGCTCGCCGATAACAAAGTTTCCGAACTTGCTAGTTGGGACGACGCTTTTCTTGTAGAGGAACTCAACGACCTTTCCACTTTCGATTTCGATATGGGCGATTTCGGTTTCGACGTTTCAGAAATCGGGTTACGCCGTAAATCTTGGGCGCGTACCGAAAAGCTTTGTGATCTTAAAAGAAAAATTGAACAACACCCGCAAAGCGGCATGATTGTCACCAGTTTTTACAAAGTTGGTAAGCGCGGCATTCCTATCGCTAAAATCAAGGAACAACCCGATAACGCTGAACTCTTTGCCGATAACCTCTGTGATTATCTCGAATGTGCACTGGGGGGCAACCTTACTCGCGCTAATTGGTGTATCTGTACCACTCCTAGACGCAGGCATAAGGACGGCTTCCATTTTTCCACCGCCATTTGTCAATCTACCAGCAAGAAAATCGGCTTGCCCTTTTATCTTGACGCTTTCTCTGCTACAAATCGCGGTAGAATTAACCCCGAATTTAAAATGCTTATAAATCCTATTGAGACCAATGTTATTCTCTACGATGACATCATCACCACCGGTGAGACACTTCGCGCTACGCGCCAGTTGCTTGTCGACGCGGGGCATGTTGTTCTTTTACTTGTTGGTATCAAAAATCAAACTATAGGGGGGGGGGTAATTGTAATGGCAAATCTTAAGGAAATTGACAAAAAAACTTTTGAGAAGCTTTGTGCTTTGCAATGCACTATCAAGGAAATTTGCAGTTTTTTAGACGTGACTGATAAAACTTTATCCCGCTGGTGTAGGCGCACTTATGGTATGCCGTTTTCCGATATTTTTGCAATAAAAAGGCAGAAAGGATTCGTCAGCTTGCGCCGTACTCAATTTGAGCTCGCTGAAAAATCTGCCGCTATGGCTATTTTCCTCGGCAAGCAGTATCTTGGACAATCCGATAAGGACGCTTGGCAACGTCAGCAGGACGAAAAATTATTAGAACTCAAGGAGCGTAAAGCAGAACAAGAGGACTGGTAAAATGTCACAGCTTTGGGCGAAAAAATTTTATAATTCTAAAGAGTGGCGGGCACTGCGCGAACGGCTGATAGTCGAGGCGCATTTTTTGTGCTCCGAATGTGGCGAAAGTTATCTTAAAGATTCTGCGCAACTTGTTGGACATCATATAATCGAATTGACACCTGCAAACGTTCAAGACGCAAATATTTCGCTTAATCCTGCTAACATAAAAATCATTTGCCGCCGTTGTCACGACAAGGAACATAGGCGTTTTGAATTCGGCAAGGAGCATAACGTCTATATCGTGTACGGCTCTCCTTGTTCCGGCAAAAATTCTTATGTTAATCAGGTGTCGCAACGCGGCGATTTGATTGTCGACCTTGACGCTATCTGGCAGGCAATTTCAAGTTGTCCGCTCCATTGGCACCCGAATGGGCTTAAAAAAAATGCCTTTGCTGTTCGCGACGCTCTGATTGAGCAAATACGAATGCGGGTAGGGTATTGGCAGGACGCCTATATTATCGGCGGCTATCCCCGAAAACTCCAACGCGAACGCCTTGCCGAAAAACTAGGTGCTGAATTGATTTTTATCGACACTACGCGGGAACAGGCTAAGCTTACTGCGCTTGCTACTCGTGGGACGCAAGGGGAAGAATGGTGCACTTATATTGACCGTTGGTTTGACGCCTTTGAGCCTTAGACACTCCCCCCCGCCCAAACGATATGCCTAGGGGGGACTGAGACCGCTTAGGGAGGGCACAAGAAAAATCGACACCGAAATTTTGACTTTTTTGGAAAACGAATAGGAATGAAGGTAGGCGATTGCGATTGATTAGGCATGAATATGAAAGAATCAAGGCTTTATTCGCTGATGTAGACGATAAACAATTACAACTTGTTGACGGAGCTATTATTGAGGCGGCTCGCCTTCGCGCTGAGCTTGACAGGCTTCACGAAATTGTTAAGCAATCGGGCTTAATTAAGGTTGACGTCAATAATCCTACGCGTCAAAAGGTGTTGCCTGTATCAAAGGAACTTCCCAAAGTTCGCGCCGCTTATGCAAATGTCATTTTCAAGCTTTCTCGTGTTCTCGGTGCGGGTATCGCTGATGAAGATTTAGGACTTGACGATTATGAATGATGATAAATTTTTTCTCGCCGCTTTGGGCGGAGTAACTGGCTTGGGGAATAAGAGTATCGCGCTTCTCGTGAAATTTTTCGGCAATGCAAAGGTAGCGTGGTTTGCCGATGTTGCTGACCTTTATAAGACGGGCGTCCGTAAAAATTCGCTCGTTGCTTTCGTTAATTTTCGCACCTATAATCCTGATGCTCCCGAAATCTTTGCCGATTATTGTGCTCGTCAAAAAATTGGCATTTGCAGTATTTTCGACGACGATTATCCGCCGTTACTTAAAGAAATTGATAATCCCCCTATGTTTTTTTATTATCGCGGGAAACTTCATCCGCACGCGCAACGAATTGGGATTGTTGGTTCGCGACACAATACCAATTACGGACAAAACGTCGCGTTTGAATTCGCCGAACAACTCGCGGCGGCGGGCGTGACTGTCGTTAGCGGCGCGGCTCGTGGCATTGATACATTTGCTCATCGCGGCGCACTTAAATCGGGACGCACCGTTGCCGTACTAGGTTGCGGCTTTGGTTGTAGGCACCCTCACGAACGAAAATTTCTTATTGACCAAATTGCAGAAAACGGGATTGTTATCAGCGAATTCGCCCTCCACGTCACTCCGACAGCAGGAACTTTAGTTGTTCGTAATCGCATTATCGCTGGACTTGCTCGCGGGATTATAGTTGTTGAGGCGGGCGAAAAAAGCGGTGCTTTGATTGCTGCTAAACACGCCGTCGATTACGGACGTGCTGTTTTTGCTGTGCCTGGCTTAATTTATTCCGACGTTAGCGCAGGTTGTAACAATCTTATTCGTGACGGGGCTTTGCCGCTGTTATCTGCGCATGACGTTATCGCCGAGGTTTTCCATGAGTAATTCTTATATCCGCGCTTATTGGCAGGATATTCAATGCGGCAAGGCTGTTGCGGGTTACTACGTTAAACGGCAAATGCAGTTACTTATTGCCGACCTTGATAATCCCGACTTGCAGATTGATTTTGCTGATTCTGAAAAGCGTATCCGTTTTATTGAATGCGAATGCCGACACTCCGAAGCTCCTTTTGCCGGTAAACCTTTTATCCTTATGCCGTGGCAAAAAGCCGTCATTGAAGCTATTTTCGCTATTAAAACCTTTAACGTGGAAGCGAATAGGTTCGTCCGCAAATATCAAGAAGTGCTTTTGGTTGTCGGGCGCAAAAATGGCAAAACGCCATTGGCTAGCGCAATTTCTTTAGCTGAATGGTGTTGCGGCGAAATGGGTACAAAAATCCTTTACGGCTCGAATGACTATGACCAAGCCGACTTGCTTTTTATGGCTACTGACGCTATGCGCGAGGCGTCGCCGAAATTGGCGCGGTGTACTCGCCGTAACCAGAAAGGTATCTTTTTTGGCAACATCAAGCAGAAAAATCATGTCGGGAAATTCACAAGCCAAAACAAAGGCTCCATACGCAAAATATCTGCTCGTACCGGCGCGAAGGAAGGACGCAATATTAAAATCGGCGTCGTCGACGAAGTTCACGAATTGAAGGACGATTCTTTTATCATGCCTATTCGTCAAGCTCTCTCCACGCAAGACGAAAGCCTTTATATCGAACTCACTACCGAAGGTTTCACAGACGAAGGCTATCTGGACGCTCGTTTGAAAATTGCCGCCGCTGTTCTCGACGGCGAAATTGATAAGCCTAATTTTTTGATTTTTTGGTATGCGCAGGACAGTGAAGAGGAAATTTGGCGTGATGAAAAATCGTGGCTCAAATCTAACCCTTCTCTCGGGGTCGTCAAGAAATGGTCTTTCTTGCGCGGCATGGTTGAGGATTCTAAGTTATCTGCCGCCACTCGTGCTTTTGTCCTTGCTAAGGATTTCAATATCAAGCAGAATTCGGCAACGGCATGGCTTACCGAGGACGTTATCACAAATAAATCGACCTTCGACCCCGAATCACTACGCGGACAGTTTTATATCGGCGGCTTTGACTTTTCAGAGACTACCGACTTAACTGCCGCCGTTGCGCTGTTCGTCAATCCCTACACTCACGACAAACACGCGCTAACCATGTACTTTATTCCCGAAACTAAAGCCGAGGCTTTACTCGAAGATAATCCGCTTAACCCAGAAAAGAAAAATTATGTTGAATGGGAGCGGCAAGGACTTGTCACAATTTGCCCAGGTACCGAAGTTGACCCCGACGCCGTTATCGCGTACTTTGTCGGTTTATTGCAAAGTTATAACGTGCGTCCGCTACGTATTGGATTTGACAACTGGCACGCTAAGGGCGTTAAAGACGGGCTTGCCGCCGCTTTTGGTTCTGACGTGCTCGAAAGAATTGGTATGGACTTTATGTCACTCAACGGAGCTATGTCCTCGCTCGAATCAGACTTGACGTTGAAGAAATTAAATTACGGCGATAACGAAATAACACGTTGGAATTTGCGTAACGTCGCCTTGAAATTGAATAATATCGGCTTGAAAATGCCTGTCAAAAAATTCGGCTCGCCGAAAAACCGTATAGACGGAGCTGTCGCGTTGATGATTGCTTATGCGACACTTAGCCGTTTTCGGAGCGACTACATGTATCTACAGAAAAGCATTGTGCGGGAAGGAGGGTGACGTTTGCAATTTAGTTTCTTGAAAAATTTATTCGCGAAGTTCAGAGGCAATGACGAGAAAAGAATTCTTACCGAAGTATTGAGCGATTCAAGGGCGGTTTTTTCGTCTTTCGGCAATGATATTTATTTCAGCGATTTAGTTGCCAACTGCCTTGACCGTATCGCCGCCGAAATTAGCAAAATTGACGTCGTGTCTGTGATTGCAAAAGACGACAGCATCAGCCGACAAAACGACGATATTTCTCGCCTGTTCAAATACCAGCCGAATCCTCTGCAAACGTCGAAAGATTTTCTCGCCTCCTGCGAATGGCTTAGACGTAAATTCATGAATGCTTTTATTTATCCCCAATACGAAACTTTCACGTCGGCTAGCGGGCAGGAAGTCAGACGTTACACTGCCTTTTATCCGCTTGCGCCCGTCAATGCCGAATTGGGGCATTTTGAGGACGGTCGTTGGGCGATTAAATTCTTTTGGCGCGACGGCTCCGCTGATACCTTGCCTTATGATTCGGTTATTCACATGAAGTGGCGACGCGGCACTTCGCTCCTTATGGGCGGCGGTAACGACTTCGGCGCGGTCGACGATTCTAACACCCTGCGCTCCCTTAAGACGCTCGACGAAATTTTACAGGGCTTACCGAAGATGATTGCATCCAGTCTAAACCTTAACGGAGTTTTGACGGTTAAAACTATCGTCGAAAAAAAAGCTCTTGAAGACGCCGCTAAAGATTTTGAATCACGCATTTATAAATCCGATTCGGGCATTGTCGCCGTTGGTTTGGAGGGCGATTATAAGCCTATCAATAAAGCCTTTCCTGCCATCCCCGAAAATGTTTTAAAGTTTCTTAAGGATATTATTCGCGAACGTTACGGCGTTTCCGAGGCTATCTTGAGTGGAGACTTCGACGGGAAACAACACGCCGCTTTTTACCAGACCTGCCTTGAAGATTTTCTGATTGAATTTGAACAGGCTTTTACTGAAAGGCTTTTCACTCAACGCGAAAAGGACGTAGGACACAGAATCAAATGCTACTATGCTCGCGTGTCTTACATGGACGCCGCCGAAAAACGCGAACTTGCGCAACTTGCACGCGATACAGGACTAATGACGCTGAACGAAATTCGCGAACTTTATGGCATGGCTCCGATTGAGGGCGGCGATAGACGGCTCCAGTCGTTAAATTACATTAACGCTTTGGACGCCGATAAATATCAAGCACATATGAGTTATCTATTTTCAGGGAGTGATGGTAGTGCATCCAGTGCATCAGACTGAAAAGCGAAGTTTCAATTTGAAAGAATTCCGCGCCGTTGATGATGACAACGGTAAAATTATCGAAGGACACGCCGCTGTATTTGAGCAAAAGACAGATATTGGCGGTTATTTTTTTGAAGTGATTGACCGTGGCGCGTTTGATGACGAGGACGCGCTCCGCGACGTTGCGCTATTCGTGAATCACAATTTTGAACAAATCCCGCTTGCCCGTTCGCGTCGCAACAACGGTAACAGCACCATGACGCTATCCGTTGACAATATCGGGCTTGCGATTCGGGCTAAGCTTGACGTTGAAAATAATCCGTCCGCGAAGGAACTATACTCCGCCGTTTCGCGTGGCGATATTCAAGGCATGAGTTTGGCTTTTCGTGTCGACGCCGAAGAATGGCAAGACTTAGAAGCCGACATGCCGACACGCCGAATAAAAAAAATCAGCAGGGTTTACGAAGTTTCTGCCTGTACTTTTCCTGCTTACGAACAAACAGATATTCACGCTCGCGCCGCCGCTGACACGCTGGAGAGCGCAAAAAAAGCGTTGGTGAACGCTCGCGGCAAGTCGTTGGATAACGATAAGGCACAGCTTGAACTTTACCACTTGAAAAATCGTATTCTTGGAGGTATTTACCATGAATGATTTGATTAAGAAGTTAGAAGACCGCAAAGCCGCGTTGCTTGCCCAATCCGATAAAAGCGAAGATATTGCCGAACTTAAAGCTATTCAGCGGCAACTTGTCACGCTCAACGAAGACTTAGCGGCACTGCGCGACGCTCAAGCTAAATTCGGCGCGAATCAGAAAGGCGACAATGAAGCCGAACGTACTAAGGAGATTAACGATTACGAGGCTAGAAAAGCCGCTGAAGAAGCCGCACAAAAGCGTAGCGCGCAACCGCCGAAATATATCCCCGGCAAGGGCTTTATCCCTGCGGAGAATCGCGGCAACGTGGAATTTAATTCCGCCCTTGAACAGCGCGAAAAGGCAGGTAAAGACTTAAAAGAAAATCGCGCAGTCAAGTCGCCGCTCAGCACTTTTGGTGAACTTCGCGCCGTAACCGTTACGCCCGCGTCGGGGCAGACCGCTACTATTTTTGTTCCGTCATACGCTAGCGCAAATATCAATCCTGATTTTCCAGTTGTTTCTTCGCTTGTCGACAGTGTTGCCCATTTGAGCTTAGAAGGTGGCGATTCATTTTCCCAGCCGTACATCACAGGCATTGACGCTGGCGCGTATACTGGCGAAGGTGAAAACGCGGCAGAGGCGGAGACGCACTTCAACTATGCGAAAATTCTTCGGACTAAAATCACCGCTTACGCCGAAATTAGTAAGGAACTTGAAAAGTTGCCTGCTGCTCCTTATGCCGATACCGTATTCCAGAATATCCGCACGTCCATGCGCCAGTTGCTGGCAAAAGAAATTCTCGTCGGCGCGGGCAACGAGAATCAAATCACGGGTATATTTTCTCCTAACGCTACTGCTATTGACCCCGACACAGATTGGGGTATCAATGCCATTACCGACACCACACTCGATGAAATTATTTATCGCTATGGCGGCTCGGAAGACGTTGAAGGCGTTGCAACACTTTTGCTGAACAAGTTAGACCTCTTAATGTTCGCTAAGGTTCGTACGAGTATAAAACAAAAATTTTATGACGTTCAACTGAGCCCCAGCGGTAACAGCGGCACAATCAGCGGCGTGCCCTTCATTATTAACAGCGCGTGCAAATCTCTTATGGACACTACAACACAGGTAGGCGACTACTGCATGGCGTACGGCGTATTGAACGGCTATACACTTGTCGAATTTTCGCAAATGACTGTGGAACGTTCAAATGATTACAAGTTCCGTCAAGGCATGCGGGCATTTTTGGGCGAGTGCTATTTTGGCGGTAATGTAACCCGCAAGAACGCTTTTTTGAGAGTTAAGAAAGCGTCGTCTTGAGGATTATTTATTGGGTGCTTGTTTTTCGGCGTGTTTCACTCTTTTGGTTTGCCATGCAAGTTTATTCCCGCAAGAGATTGAACAACACAGTGTCGGTACACTACGTCTAACAAAAAATTTTTTGCCGCAAACAATACAAGTTCTTTCTTCGCGTGATTTTTGATGAACACCTTTGCATTGATTTGAGCAATAGGTTTGTTCTTTTCTGCTGTAAGAAACAGCAAATTTTTTACCACACACGGGGCAGACTTTTTCTATAACGTGTCTTGACATATGCGCCCAATAACAAGAACGCGAACAATAGACATGGTTTCTTCTGCTGTAAGGCACAGTAAAGCGTTTGTTGCAATTAGGACAAATTTTTTCCACAGGCAAATGGCTATGGCAACGAATATGTTCACTAATCGTAAGAGCTTGTAAATTTGAAACGTCATTATTGGCTGGGTTGTGGTCTTTGTGGTGGATTTGATGACCGTAAGGGATTTCACCGTGGTAATATGCCCAAACGACGCGATGAAGCCCACCGTCGCTTATAAAATGTTTTCCCGAATTTTCCTTGAAAATTACACCGTTGAATTTTTGAGTTTTCTCGTCGATAACTTCAACTTGAGGCGGAGCAGTTAAGTCGCGTTCCAAAACGTCAATCCTGTGACGTTCAAAGTCGTTATCGGCGTGTTCGCGCAAAACGGCAAGCGCGGCAATGACTTCGGGGGTAAATTTCATTTGAATCACTCCTTGCAAAAGTCTTGCGGGATTGGTACAATGAGCTTGCTGAAAAGCAAAGAATTTCCCGCGTGGTTGTTGTTATCAGACAGTGACATTTTACCACAGCGGGATTTTCTTTTCAATAATTCGGCTCGCTACGGCGGGCTTTTTTGTTAAGAGGTGATTCTTGTGACTGTCGACGAGTTAAAAGAGTTTCTGAACGTCGACGCCGACAGCACGGCTCACGACGCCACTATCGCTGACCTTATCGCGGCGGCTAAGCACGACTTATTTATCGCGACAGGTAAGACGCTCGACGACGATAATCCGCTTGTTCGTCAATACGTCAAGCTTTACTCGCGGCGCGAATTCGATAACCTTTCTGACAGCGGTGTAGACAATCGGCTCCTTGATATTCAACGTAAAGTCCTTTTGAGTATCAGATACGAGGAGGCTGGGTAAATTGCTCAATCCGATTAAAATCCGCTCTTCCGAATTGAATAAGCGCGTCACTATTCAGCGGTGCGTCAAAGTCGAAAACGACAGAGGCGTTAATCTTTATGATTATCCCGCCGATAAAGCGATAGAAAATGTTTGCGCGTCAATCGAAAGCTACGGCTCGTATATCGTGAACGGCGTCGCTGAAAGAGTTTCGGAGTTAGAATTTCGCATTACAGTTCGTTATCGCGCAGGGCTTAATCTCCGTGATAGAATCGTTTATCAAGGAAGAATTTTTGAGCAAATACTTCCGGCTAAGGATATTAACGAACAACACCAATTTTTACAGCTCACTTGCAGAGAGAAGATGATAACAAATGGCAAGACGTAGACGCCGACAGCAAGCCAATATTCGCGCTATTTTGGAAATGTATGGCGAAAGAGCGGCAGAGGCGGCAAGACAGTCGATAAGAGACAACGCTGAAACGCTTGCGGAAGAAGCTCGGAGCCGTTGCCCCGTCGAAACAGGTTTTTATCGTGGTCGTCAATTCAGACTTAAGCACCCCGGCAGATTGCGGGACAGTATTCACGTTGAACAGAGGGGACACGATACCATGTTGGTCGTTGCAGACGCAAAAGATGATTCTGGTTTTTGCTATGCTCCTATCGTTGAGTACGCTCCTTATGGCACGCCGTTTATGATACCTGCGTATGAAACCAAAAAAGACGAAATGATTAACCACACAAAGGACTTGATAAGGGCGGCGATAGTACAATGACGTCCTCCGAACTTCAGCGACAAGTAAAAGTCGCACTCGAAGAAGTTTCTGCACCAGTGACGAAAGACTATAATGAGTATGATGGTGTTTATCCACATATTGTTTATCGCGAAATCTCAAACGTTCCCGCCTTGCATGGTGATAATTGGGAGCTTTTTTTTCGCTCGGTTTATCAAGTCGCGATAGTCACGGCTGATGACGAATATGAAGAACTTGAATCGGCAGTTGAATCGGCAATGCTCAATCTGGGATTTGTGCGTACAGACACGCAGGATATTCTTGATGATAATTTTAATCGTGTATTGCGATTTGCTATTGTTATGCCAAAAATTTTTTAGGGGGAATAAGAATTGGCTCAAATCGGGTTGAAAAATATCCATTACGCAAAATTGTTGACGGATACGGCGACCGAAGGGACAACTGCGGGCAGTACCACTTACAGTACGCCCAAAAAAATCGGCAATGCTGTATCAGTCGATATAAATCCGTCAACGGCAACGGCAAATTTGTATGGCGATGATATGGCGGTTGCGACGGATATTACATTGCAGGAAGTTAGCGTGACAATCGAAACAACGGACATTCCGCTCGAAGACCAAGCTGTTTTGCTCGGACACACTTACGACAGCGTAAGCGGCTCGTTGACAGCAAAAGGTTCGGACACCGCGCCCGACGTTGCGCTACTGTTTGAATCGGAAAAACATAGCGGCGGTATTCGTTGTGTCAAATTGGTTAAGGGCAAATTTGCGCCGTCACAGGAGACAATTAACACCAAGGGCGAAAATCTTGATTATCAAGTTCCGCAGTTGGTAGGCACATTTGTTTCGAGGCAATCGGACGGCGCGTGGAAAATTGTTAAAGATTTTGCCGAAGGTGCAGACACGTCGTCATGGTACACGTCAGTTTAATGGAGGGATTGAACAATGGTAACAACAGCAACGGTTGAGGCTTTTTCAGTCGGTGAGGCGATTGATAAGGTCGACGGAGTTCACAAGGCGTTCGGCAACGACGTTGAAATCGATTTGGAGATTTTGGCGGGTGACAATGCCGACGACAGGGCGGAACGTTTGGGCTATGCTTTCACGTGGCTCAAAAATAAATCTTTGGAGGGAACAACCATGGCAGAGAAAACCGGAGCGATTGAATTCAACATCATCACGGATATGACGAAACTGCCGCAGAAAATAGCAAGCGCGGCGGCGGCGATTAAAAACGACACGGAACTTACGGGCGCAAGTTACAATCCGATTGCGTTTGTCGGCACGCAACCTGTTCGTGGCATAAATTATTGGTTTTTCGCGGAGCAGACGCGCATGACCAATCCGCTCGTCAAAAATATCGTCAAGTTGGCGGTCAACGAATTCCAAGGCAAATTTGAGATTGCGAAAAAAACAATCAAAGTCATTAACTTCACCGAGTGACACTCCCTACGCCTAAAGGCGAGGGCTTCTGATTTTAAATTAAATGCTTTTAGCTGGCAGTCCCTGACTAACCACAAGGTCTTACGAACACTCGTTGCCTCGAACATTTAACAAAATCAGCAACGCGACTAAAGTCGTGGCTGGTGCCTCAGCTACTACTACTTTCAGCTCACGCCGTCCGTAGATACTTTACGTTTTTTATCGACGTCGTTATACAAATCCTGCCGCTCAAACCTAAGCTCAAAATATTTCTCGCGCCGTGTATGTCGCGGTGAGCAATGTAGCCGCAACTGCACCGATAATTCCGGCTGTTGCATTTGTGGCGACGTCCACATTTCGGGCAGGTCTGCGTTGAGTACGCCTCGCTGATTTTCTCCAGCTCAATCCCAACCGCCGCCAATTTGTACGTCAAATATTCCAAGTGTTTGCCGAAATTCCAACGCGACAACTTTTGACTGACGCTTTTGCGATGCTTTTTCCTCTGAACTCCTTCGGGATTTCCAACGTACACTTTGCCGACGCCGTTTTCAACTGCCCACGTCACGAACGAGCGCGTTATCTTGTGATTTAAGTCTCGAATTTGCGCGTTCGTTTTCTGGAGCATTCGCCGTTTTGCACGCCGCAATTTTTTGTTCCGCCGCGAATTTTTCTTGCACTTCGACAATTTTTGGCTAAACTCGGCAAGCTTTTTCAGTTGATATTGCTTGACTGAACGAAGGAGACGACCCGTTATAATTAATGCATTTGCGCCGTTCTCGAACGCCGCGATTGAATGTATCTCGCCCAAATCTATTCCACAGAATTTGTCGGATTGAATTGCCGGAGTGGTCGCCCTGCCGTCGTCAACCACTATCGCCAACTTCAGCCAACCGTCCCATATCAAACTTATCTGCTGGAGTTTTACTTCCGACAATTTTTCCAGCGTCGATTTTGGCAATTTCACTTCGATTGGCGGCTGTCTCTTGCCCGCGAACATTCCAAGGCTTAATTTCAAACGGTTGCCGACGAGTTTAAAGCCGTCTGCCTTCCAGGTCGTTGGATAATTGTTTTTGCGCCGCCACGGATATTTATTCGCTAATCCGAAATCCCTGGCTGATTTTGTTGCCAAACAAGCGGCACAATATTTGTCGGCTACGGCTTGAACGCTCTGGGAGTTTATCGGGTACACCCCCTTTAACGCCTTTTGCAAATCGCTTTTGGAACGAAATTTTTCTCGTTGCAGTTCTAAAATTTTGTTCCATACAAGAGCAGAAATTCTGTTGCAGGCAAAAAGGCGGTTTAAATCTTCTCGACTACACTTGAAGTTGGATTTTATAGCCCGTTTCATTTACTCACCTCTTTTCGGTGCAGATTGTATCAGAAAATGAAGGAAAAATACACGCCGCTTCATCCCCATAGCTAAAGCAAGGGGCTTTCGCGGCGAATTTTCGGTAAACAAATTTTCGGCAGAGAGCCGTCCACTTCGGGCGGCTTTTCTGCTTTGGAGGAATTCAAATGGGCATTCCACAATACCTTATGGCATTCTTGTTGGGGCTCCGTGTAGTGTACGGGATTTGCAACCACGGCAAGCCGAAGGAAGGCAAAGAAGACGGCATTTTAAGTTTCGTATCAGTCGCTATCACGGCGGGAATTCTGTACGCAGGCGGCTTTTGGTCACAATGAAAAAGAGAATTACAATTACAATCGACTCCGAACTTATTAAGCGCGTAAAAATTCGTGCTGTCGAAGATGATAAAAAATTTTAGGCACTCATCGAAGAGCTTTTGCGCAAATGGATTAAAGATTATGACGAGGGAACGGAGGATTGAATCATGGAAAAATTCTACGTGCAACAGCAAAACGGCGCGATTCTTGATTTAACGGAATATTCATGGATTGGCGTCAGGAAGTACAGCACCGACGAAAAGGATAAACAGCACGAAGTAGCGGTGTATAAGCGCGGCGACAGTACCCCGTTGTTGCTCGGCGTATTCAAGACTAGAGCGGCGGCGCAATGGGCTGTCGACCAGATTATGATTCGGCTTGAAAAATGCGGCATCGGATTCAGTCTTGATTTTTGTCAACACAGCATACCGATTGAATTAGAATTTGAAGATGACGAGGAGGAAAAATAAGTCATGACGAGACCGACTATCACAACGCTTGACGGCAAAAAGCACGAGTTGCAGATAATCACGGGGCGGCATTGGCGTATACTCGCCGAATTTATTGACAATCAGCCCGAATTCGTTGACGTTGACTTTATCGAGAAGCACGCTGATTTTATCCCGCAATTCTATGACGGCGTGACTGCGGACGATATTCTTGACTTGCCTATCGAAGACATTCTGCCCTACTCAAAAGCTACTCAAAGATATGTTATGGAGCTTTTGACCGCTAAGCTTGAAAAAATCGAAAAAAACTCCGTGGTGGACAAGGCACAGTAAAAATTACCTTGTCCTTGTACGAACAGTGCCTGTATCACTACCGGCACTGGATGAGCGACTATCATCTGTCATTTGAAGCGATAGAAAAAATGCCGCTTGATATTTTGCTTGACCTTGAGATTGTCGACAGCAAGGTTGAAGCGGCGTTTGCCGAACAGCGCAACGCAAAAAAAAGCAAGAAAAAAGTTTATATCGACCAATTATTATGACGGGCAGGAGGTGAAAAAATGGCACAAGATAACAGCGTAGGCGGTCTGTATATACGTCTCGGCTTGTCGTTATCAGAGTTGGAGACGGGCTTTATAACAGCAAGTCAAACAGTGGCGGCAAATATAAGCCGTTTAAATCGCGAGGCGGACTTGATAAGACTTCGCGCCGAAGTCGAAATTGCAGGACTGGATGAAGTCAACGACGCAGAAAGAATTTTGCAAATCCGCACGGAGAGTTTAAATCAGCGCATAGCAATTCAGCGCGACAGGATAAGGCTTTTATCGGCGGCGTATCGTGACGTAGCGCGGACGCAGGGCGAAACGTCGGTAGCGGCACAACGGGCGGCAATTAGGTTGGAGCGCGAACGCCTTGCGTTGGCAAATCTTGAGCGCGACCTGCGAAGTTTAAGCGAGACGCAGGACGAGACGAACGGCGTTTTGGGCGAGCTGTCGAACATGTTGCCGGCAATCCCGACGAAGTTGCAAGCGGTGGGAGCGGCGGCAGGAGCTGTGGCGGCAGGTGTCGGCGCGGCAGGTGCGGCGACTAAAGAGTTGATTGAAGAATTTCGCGAACTGCAAAGGCAATCTTACGAGCTAAATATGCCGTTTGCTGACACGCGAGAATTTTTGCGCGAAATGAAGTTGGCGGGCGGCGATATTGGCGACATCGAAGGTTACATTCGCGGCATCACCGACGCGTGGGTAAAAGGCGAGTATGACGACCCAGAATTTATTGCACTCCGCAAATACGGCGCACAGATAACCGACGCTACGGGCAGGTTGAAGGATTTTAAATCTATTGCCGATGAAGTTTATCAGGCGTTTAAGCAAGCGGACGCGGCGGGCGAAGGAATTGAGTTCCTACAGCTGACAGGCGGCGAAATGGGCATTCGCGATATTATTCAGTACTTCCAACGTCTTGAAGAGGCGAAAGAGGACGCCGCGAAGATTTTCAATGCCAAAATCGACGATAAGGAACTGCACGAGCTTGACCGCACGTTAAATAAAGTTGAAATGCAATCACAGGAACTGAAAGCCGCTTTAGGCGATATTTTTGTTCCTGCGGTACAATCGGCGGCAGAAAAATTTTTCGACACATTACACGACGCCACAGAATTTCTGGTAGAAAACAAGGATACTTTTCAGCGTTGGGGCTTTATCGCCGCAGAGACTTTTGACACGGCGGCAGAAAAAGCAGGCGGATTTGTTGATAAACTTGCCGAAATTGCCAAAACGCCTAAAGGTACGACAGGCGACGCCAAGACCGATAAAATCATGGCGGACATGGGCTGGCGTTATCAAGAATTCAAGCCGCAGACACCGTGGGGAGTTAATACCGATTGGGATAATTTCAACAAGGCGTCCAAAAGTTACGGCATATTCGACGGCATTATTGACCGCGCCACTGAAAAGCACAAAGCCTATAACGAGGAGCTTGAAAAAACATCTGAAAAACTTGACGAATTAGACAAAAAAACAGATAAAAACCCGCTGAATCAATACGATTTCAAAAGAATTCAAGCATTCAAAGATGAGCTTGAGGATTTGAAAATCGAATTAGACTTTGGAGACAACGATTATCAGCGCGGGCTTGCCGAGCTTGACCTTTGGAAACGCCGTGAGATTGATTATAAAAATTTCGTTTCAGATGAAGAACGCGCCGCGATTGAGGCACTGGCGGCAGTAAAAAAAGAATTGCTTGATAAAGCGCACGCCGAGGAAATTCAGCAGTATTGGCAAAACGCCACTGATATTCAATACGAATTGACGCACACAGCTTTTGAAAAGCAACTTCGCGATATTGAGCTGTGGAAGGAAGCCGAGCTTGAAAAAGCCGCTACTGCAGAGGATACCGCCGCAATTATCGCTAACGCCGCCGCTAAGGAAGCACAGGCTTTTGAAAACGCCGTAGATCGAATCAAGGGGAAACTTCAATCTCTGGACGATAAAGTATTCGAGATTGACCATAGCCAATACGAAAACGATTTGCGCCGTATTCAGCAAGAATATTTTCGCACCGCTAAAGATTTGCAAAACGAAGGTATCTTTACGCCGGAAGTAAAAGCACAGCTTGATTATCTGTACACGCGACAGAAACAAAATTTAGACAGACGAGCCGACGAATCACGCGAAAAAGGCAGCGACTACACAAAGACACCAGAGGGCACATTGCAACGCGGCGGCAATAATATCGTCGTCATCGGCGCAGACCAGATTATTGACGACGGCTTGAAACGTGCAAATATCGGCGTCATGGTTGACGAAAATCGTATTCGGGCGCAGGTGTCACAAGGACTTTCACAACAAGCTAAGGATTTAATCAACGCCACGCAAGCCACACGCGACCTTACCGACGCGCAAAAACAGTTGGTGCAACAGGCTAGCGGTTTTCAGCTGATAGAGGGCGACACCGTTGCCAACGAGCCGCAGATACAACAAATCAACGGCGACCAATTACAAGAATTCGGCGGTACCCTTCAACAAATCAACGCTGAACTTGAACAGGTAAACCCTGCTCAAAAAATCGCGCAAGCTGAATCAGCACTTGCCGAGACTTTGAATCAAGCCGCTACTGACTTTCCTGCCGATTACTTCAAAACCCTTGCCGACAATATGAAGGGCGTTTCTGACGTTATGGTTAGTTTTACCAATGACTTAATCGACGCGCACGGCAGACTGAAAGACGCACTGTCAAACATGCCGCAGGGCAACGGGCAAATGCAGACGGGCGGACTTCAACAACTGCCGACGGACAGTTTTCAGCGGCTATCGACTTCGACGCAGGATTTATCACAAACGCAAGATTTACTCGCACGCAGGACACGCGAACTTGAGACTTTGCCGACACCGAAACGGGATAGTGGCTTTGAATTCGGCTTTGACCATGATTTATTTGGGACGTTGGCAACAACTTCGACAAGTTTAATCGGATTGTTGCAAGCCGCAGGAGCTATCGCGCCACACCCCGCTATTAAAATTGGCGCATTGGCTTTGGGCGGAGCATTGGGAGCGGCGGCAGGTAAGGGCACTTTCGACGCCACAAACGAACGTCCCGACGAACGCTTGAAACCTTACATCGAGACCGATTTGTCAGGCTTAATCGAGCCGCTTACCGCTATTGACCAAAAATTTGACAGCTTATTGCAGAGACTTCAAGCCGAAACTGCAGATGATTCTTTTGCTTACCTCGGCGATATTCTTTCCGAAAAATTAGGCGCATTGCCCAATATCGAGCGTTATGCGCAGGAAATTTCCCAAGCCGTTCAGACAATCGAATTGCCAACGGAGACCATTGTCACGCCGCTAAATAATATCAACGGCATTGTCGCGCAAATTCTTTCAGCTTTGCAAAACCGTCAACCGCCGAGTATCACCGTTTCGCCTAATATCGACGTCAACTTAGGCGGGGCTTATGTTTTCGACGACGCACTCAAAAAAGCCCTTGTCGGCGATATTACGTCCGACGTCGTTACCTCTATCAAAGACGCCGTTCAGCAAGCCACAAGCAAAAGCAGTTACGGCTACGGAGCGTAGGAGGGCGGCGGCATGATTTATATCAACGGCATTCCGTCTTTCCGCAAGCCCGAAAAGGAAGTGTTCACGCCCGACGACAGGCAGGAGCGAATTGAACTGATTGACAGCGTTGTCGTTCAAGACCTAGGACGCGTTCCAGAGGGCGACGTTTTTGCTTTGCAATGCTTATTCAGCGCGGTTAATTTCGACCGCCTACAATCGCTGTGGTTAGCCCGTACTCCTATTACTTACGTCGACGAGGCGGGCGTTTCGTGGCAATTCAAAAGGATAAAAATTCTTGAGTGGGAACGCGATAGAAATTTCCCAACGTATATCTTAGCTACTTTTGAGCTTTGGAGGGCGTAACATGGCTAATCAATATATCAACGTTTACAAAAATAACCCGACAGCGGGCGCGACCGACGGCACCGCCGTATCGACGGACGGCGATAACACTTCGCCTATTGAGTTCGCTCTCGACGCTAGCCAAGGCGAATCAGGCGTAGTCACGTTGGCGATTCGTACCGAAAGCGGCTATGTCACGAGCGGCACGACTACCATAACCGATTTGAACGACACCAACGACCGCTTGAAGTTGAGTTGGGGCGGAAGTTCTTTCGCCGATTCTATTACAACCGCAAATTCTATTGGCTCCGTCAATACCATTTTCTACGCGCAAGCCGGTTCCTCTAGTAGCGAAAATCCGCAGACAGACCGCTCCGCTAGTTTTCAGGTTAATTGCGTTATCGCCTCCGTAGGGTAATGTCATGGACACGACCAATTTAATTTCGTGGCTGACTTTCGACGTTGACGCGACAACAGATTTGTGCGGGAACACGTGGACGGCTTACGGCAATCCTACAATCGGCACGGACGGCGCGATTAGCGGCAGTGCTTTGCAATTGGACGGCTCCGGTTATCTGCGATACGGCTCGACTTTCAATTTCACGGGGCAACCTTTTACTATCGGGTGTTGGTTTTCCGGTGTGAGTAATACGACAGGCGGCGACGTTTGCTTATGGCAAATGTATATCGCCAATAGAAATCGTATTCAGCTTGAAATTGCAACTTCGGGCAAAATGGATTTGTGGAAGGACAGCGACAACACAATTTATATCCGAACGGCGGCAAGTGTTCTCGACGGGCAAATCCACCATGCTGAATGCGACTTCGACGGCTCTACTTGGTATCTGTTTCTGGACGGTGTACTTGTCGGCACTAAGGCGCATACTTGCACGGCGCGAAATTATTCGCTCTACATCGGACTAAATTATCAAACGGACAGAAAATTCACAGGCACGATTGACGAATTCCAGATTTATGACGGTGTTGCGCTCCATACCGAAAATTTCACTCCGCCAACTGCTGAGGATTATTTTGAGCAGAGGCTTGCATTAACAGGTTCGGCAAACATTTCGCTAACTTTCGACGTGGCACGCATAGTTAGGAACTACCCTAAACTTCTTGAAGGTTTAGCCGTATGGTTGCCCTTCGACGATAGCCCGACCGAAGATTTATGCGGCAACACGTGGGCGGCTTACGGCTCTCCGACAATCGGCACGAACGGAGCGATTAGCGTTAATGCGCTCCAGCTGAACGGCTCCAGCTATTTGCAAAAAAGCGGCTCCATTTCGCTCGGCGGGCAAGACTTCACTATTCGCGGCTGGTTTAATACAGGCTCAACAGGAAATTGGTCACGCGTTTTTTCTTTGCACAATGCCGCGAACAGCAACGCGACGTTAAATTTAATGCGCAAGGAAAAAGGCAACCAGTTCGCTTGCCAATGTTTAGCAAATACAACACCGTATTTCACGGCAACGCTTAACAGCCGGCACCATTTTGAGCTGGACTATTCATACGCAACTTCAACGGCGAAAATTTTCATTGACGGCTCGTTGAAAGCGTCCTGTAGCGCGACAATCCCACGAACGGTTTTCGCGAATTTGCTTATCGGTAGAGGGAATTTTACCGCCGATGATAACTGGACAGGCTCAATCGATGAGTTTCAGATTTACGACGGCGTTGCGCTCCATACCGAAAATTTTACGCCGCCCACTGCCGACGATTATTTTGGCTTAAAACGCGCTCTAAACAGCCCTTTATCGTTGACGCTGACTTTTGACGTGGCACGACACCTTTCAAATCGTGTCGAGTTCTCGGTAGACGTTGCACGCATTATCACCAATAGCAGATTTATCGTCGTCAAGCAGTCTTTAGACGTGGCGCGTAAAATCGTCAAATCTGTAAATTTCTCCGTCGACGTGGTTAGAATTGTTCAAAAAACTTGGCGATACGTCAATGCGGGCGACGCCGACGATTTGATTGTACCCAGCACGATTATACGTAGCTTTTCCAAATACATTACAAGGACAGGCGTTGTTTTTTATCAGACTGCTCGCGAAAAATGCTTCGACCTGCCCGCAACGCCCGAAATATGGATTAAATTCGACGTGTACTTTGATGGCTCCAATCGTTGGCGGGCTTACAACGGCGGCAACAACGATTTCACGGGCATTACCGCGCAGACCGACAACGAAATAACTTACTTCGTCAATGGCAACGAGGTTCATGCGGCAACAAACGCGGCGAAGAAGAATCAGTTGCAGACGGTTTTGTTGCACATGATAAGCGGCTCCTCTGACGGCATTGTCGAGGCATGGGTTGACGGCGACTTTATCTATCGCTACACCGGCGACGTTAATCACGGCGCGGACTTCGCTGACATCTACCTGCAAAGCGACGGCGCGGGAACTTATTTCAGCAACGTTATCATTTCAAACGCGCAAATCGGCTTGAACGACGGTTATAAATCATTTACTGCCGACGTTGTGAGACGAGTTAAAAACCGCGTCACTTTCACTGCCGACGTTGCCCGAACTATTATAAGCGTTATCAACGTCCCTTTTATTTTCGGCGAACATTTCAATCATTGCATTCGGGAGATTCAAGCCGTCAGAAAGCCGCAAAAATTTCAGTTGCCGAAGAGAGGCAAAGTGTATGTTCACGCCGACACCCTCAACGGCGACGCAGTTAAGATTTACTCGGACGCCGACGCCACGGGGACAGTTACGGGCGACGTTTATGCCGCGTTCGACGATTGCGAAAGCATTTTCGTTCAGGCAACACTTTCGCCGCAATTAATTCTTTATGAATTCATGTACGGGCTTTATCGTCAAGATTTAGACGGCGCAATAAATTGGTGCACGGGCGGGCTTTTCACAAGCAAAGACGAGGTTGTCAACAGCTTTTTTAGCGACCTTGACAGCTCGGAAAGCAACGTGGATTTTCTTTTACGTTGTTGCGGCATCGTCTTCGGCAACGCAGACACGGGCGCGATAACGGGCTCGGACGCGGGAGGCGGGTACCCGAAAACCGCTGAATCAATCGTACCCGAAACTATTTTCACCAGCAAGTGGGTTGTGCCCGAAAGCGGCTCGTCTAAAACGATTGACGGCTTAACTGTTCATTTCCCGGCAACTGGCGTAAACGGAGCTTTTTCCGACGCCGAAAAACATATTTTGGCGGGCTTAAATTCCGTTTGGATTGAGCAAGCTTTACGGCTCATAAAAAAGAGTATCCGCTGGTCTTTTAGCGGCTATCTTGTGAATCTTCGCGATATTTCCGTTCAGTTCGTCAACAACCAGAATAACGCTTTAGCTTACGTTTCTATAACGACGGACAACACCAGCTACGTAACCGCGCTAACACTGAACGTGAACATGCATACTTATCGCGCCATTAGCATGGTTAGTGAGGACGGTGCGCTAAATAAAAGTAACGAATTATACCTTGACAGAACCTTAGCGCATGAATTGACGCACGCCATTATGGCGGTATTCATAATCGGCTACGTCAATCTGCCGCTTTTTATCAAGGAGGGCAGTGCAGAGCTGATTCACGGTATCGACGACACAAGAGAGAGCGATATTCGGTACTTAACCAGCCCGGCGCAAAGGAGCACGCTACAATCCATTTTTGACACGGGCGGCGAATCGGGCGATATTTACGTTTATTCGGCGGGCTATCTGTTTTTCCGATACATGATAAAGCAAACCATTGAGCGGGAGAGTACTCCACTTCGGAGATTTACATACGTTTATAATCTGGTTATAAGCGACGGAGAGATTGATTATTCAGGGGAAGCCTTGACCGACAACACGCGGCAAATTTTTTCTGCCGACGTGGCAAGGACGCTGATTAAATCATTGGGGCTTATCGTTGACGTTGTAATTCGTGACGCCATTCGCGTTTCTTTTGCCGTCGACGTTGCCCGCGCTGTCCTCGCTCATCTGGTTCTTTTCCCCATTGACACCAATCGCCGACTTTTCAGCAAGGCTCCCACGTTAAAAGCCGCCAACAGAAACACACAGGGCTTGCAGTCTTTTGAAGTAAGTATTTCCGAACAGCAAATCACCGAACAAGTAAAATTCGCAGGCGTCCTGCCCTTCGACATCCTTCAGAAAGTGACAGGGCAATACCTCGATTACCATTTTGACATGCGCGTCGAAAAAGTTCAGCAGGAAGGTATCATCTATCGTTGTGAGTGTTGCTCCGACCTTGACCAACTGCTTTTTACCCAGCTGGCATATACAATCCCGCCGACAACGTGGCGCAAAGTTGGCGCGGACGATAAAACTGTTGAGATTCAGACCTATTACCCGCCCGCGACTGCGCACGTTCAGAAAATCGCCTCCGCGTTGGGATTAACGCCTGTTATGCAATTCGATAATTTTCTGTCGACCGTCCTAATGGACGATTTAGGCGGCGTCACCTACAATGATTTGATTCGTGACGTTTTCGGCTGGAGTTCACGCGTTCCGCATATGCTCATCAACTGCTACATTCGTAACGGCAAATTATTCGTCATTCAGCGCGGACACGAGGCGAATACCATTGACATTTCCAATGCTAAATGCACCATGCCTGTTATCACGAAAGAATTAATTCGCACCACATGGGGCTCAACCCCGTGGAGTAAAACGCAGACGACCGAATTTCAACATTCCACTTGGCAAGCGGGCGTTCCCGATGACATGACAATCAGCGGCGGTTCCGATACAGGCGGCGGCGGTTCAGGCGGCTCAACCATTCCCAGCGGCGACGATGACGAAGAAGAAAAAGTCAGGGAAGTGTCGACGAGATTTGAAGGGCTCAACTATCACGGGCATACCACTTACACTTACGACCGAAAAGGCTTGCTGATTCAGACTTACACCTACGTCGCAAAAGACATCAACGGAAGATTGCAGGAAACACATACCACCGTCAAGCACGACTACGACGACGATAACACCATGATTTACACTTCAACTTTTGTACAAAGCTTTGGCGCGGAAGGTGACTCTTCCAGTAAAAGCATTGAGGAAAAAGGTTATGTTATTCTGCCCAATGGCGAAAAATTTTTGGCGTGGGAGCATTCGGCAACTTACCAAAACGACGAATCAATTTCGCTATCTGACAACGATTTAGTTGATTCAAAGGTAACTGTTCACAGCCCTTCGCGTGTTGGTCAAAGTCATACTATTACTATTGGCACCGACGGCGAAATTATTGGCTCCGCCGCAGGACAAAATACCGGCGACGACCGCGTTACTCCCTTTTCAAGATACAAAGCCGCCGCGCTCGGTAAAAATCTTTTCGCGAGGACTTCAAGCAGTATTTCAGGCGGCAGTTCGGGCGGCTCCGGCGGCGAGTGGACAACTGATAAAGAGACGTGGGAACTTACTACCAACGGTTTATCGCTTTATGATTCGTCATTCCCCATTCATGACGAGGCGACTTTAATCAAAGTCACAAACGCTTTGAAGTGGTTAAACCGTAAGACGCAGGAGACTTTGATTATTTCCGTTTACGAGTTCCCGCATTTGATTGACTTCAACGACCGCGTTGTCTTCAACGGTAAGACTTATTTTTTGGTAAACAATACCGCTGCTACTACGCCACGAATTTTCAACGAACAAAATTTGACGCTTGCGAGGTGGTACTGATGAGCGTTTCAGCTGATAAGCTTGCTATGCAAAAGGCTATCATGAATTACATTGATTCGCGCATTCCGAAAGATAAAAACAAAGCGCAAATCGGCACGGTAAAAAACGGGCGCATCGTCATTGGCAATTCAAATTACAGTTACGTTCCCGCCGTCGATTTGTATTTCGGCGAAGGTTCCCGCGTCGCGTGCTTGCAACCGGAGCAATCTGATTCTGCTATCGTCGTTGGTGTACTGTAATGTTTTTCAGGACACAGTTGAAATCCGTCGGCACGGGCGGAGCTGTAGACATGCAGGGCAGACGTTTGGCTTTTATCGGCTATCTGCCTTGCAAGGCGGGCGATTGGGTTTACACTGACGGCACTGTCATTTTCGGCAATTCCAAGCCTAAAGGTGCACCCGCCATTTTCAACGCTGAGCCGAGCGGCATTCCCGTTTTGAGCGACGATTTACGCGGTTATTTCACGACAAGCGGCAAATTCAAAAAATACAGAATAAAAGGCGACGAGTGGATTACCAACGGGGAAAAAAATTACTCTCATGACAACGGCGAAGAAAATATTATCGACGCCGAGATTGCCCGCGATGACGACGGAAAGGAAATTGGAATTTATACCGTCATAAAAAAAATAGAAAATATTGACGCCCCGCCCGACAATGATACATTTGACGAACTTTGTACGTATGAATATTCAAATCTAAGTACAGGCGACTGGAAAATATATAACGGTTCTATGCTGAATGATAGCGACTTTTGTTCCGACGACGGTAAAATATCCCGCCAACTCACTATTATTATAAAAAAAGATGACAAAGAAATTCATAAAATCAATGTTTATGATGACTATCTGCAAGAATACGAAGAAGATACAAAAAAAGACCCCTACTTTGACGGGCAGGAGGACTTCACTAATATTTACCCCGACAACATTACTTTAGAAGAGCATTACGGCACCAGAGCGCAACTCGTTAATTTTAAAATGTTTCCCGACGGTACATGGACAATGATTTTAGGCGTTCAAGTTGTTTTTAGAGGCAAATATTACAGTGCTAAAGGCGGACAATTTATTTATGACGGTGAATATTATGACACCTCAAAAGGTATCGAATGGACTGCATTTCAGACAAGGATTAGGCTGTTTAAAACGAACTCCGACGGCACTTGGTTGATTATAGGTCGTTCCACATGCACTTATGCGAGACCATTCGGGGACGACGCCAAGCCTTATTATGCCGGGCAAACAGCGTATGCCGACGTATACCCTTTCCCTATTCAAGACGGCTTTTATGCCCGAATAAGGCCTGTGTTCCCTACAAACTATATTTCGCCGCGTCATATACTCAGCACCGTGTACAGTGCAACAACGGGAGACATTGCCGATTTTTCAAATATCGCAAGTTCAACCGACGCGCATAAATGGAACATGTCACTTGCCCCGCTCAAAGACGGCGGGTATCTTTTCGGCATTCACAAGGACACCGCCCGTGAAGTTGGCGGTTTTTTGTACAAAGTCGACCGCGACGGCACTGTTGAGCAAGTAGGCAACGGATTAAAAAACTTCCGATTGCGCGAGTTAAAGAAAATCAGCAAGTCAAAGACATAGACCGCGAAAGCGGATTTTTTGTTGGGAGGTGATTGTTTTGGAAATGACATTGCAAATCGCTCTATCGCTGGTCACGGTTATCGCCACAGGCGTTATCAGCTGGATTGTTCACAAAATCAAAAAACGCGGCGACGTGCGCGATGCCGCGGAGCAACAACGCGCCGTGGATATTTTGGTTCGCGAAAAGGCGACTAACGAGGCTTTACGCGCCCTGTGTCGTGACAGAATCTTGCAAGGATACAGATATTATCGGCAACAGGGCGGCGTGTCTACTGCCGACTTGGAGACTATGACCAAACTTTACGACGCCTATCACTCTCTCGGCGGCAACGGTACTATTTCTGCCGTTTACGATAAAATTTGCTCTTTGCCTATCAAGGAGGGAGTTTAAAATGAGCGATATGGATATGAATAAAATTATTGCGTGGGGGCTTGTCGTTATGGGTATCCTGTCTATCGCGGGCTGGATTGCCTACTCGATTATCAACGGCTCGTCAAGTGGCACCGAAATTCCTATCGCCATTACAAGCGGCTTGACGGGCGTTCTTACCGGCAAAAATCTAAGCAGAAAGGATGAAAATCATGGCAAAGATATTCATTAACCCCGGACACGGCGGAGACGACCCCGGCGCATGTGGCAACGGGCTAAAGGAGCGCGACGTTGTTCTTAAAATCGGCAAACGCGTTGAGGATTATCTTCACGCTGTTGGCTACGACGTTAAGCTTTTGCAATATGACGGGCTAAGCGAAATTTGCGCACAAGCCAACGCATGGCAAGCTGATTTGTTCGTGAGCATTCACTGCAACGCGGGCGGCGGCACCGGTACTGAAACTTTTTACTACGAATATTCGACCGCAGGGAAAAAACTTGCGGCTTGCATTCAGCGGCAAATCGTTACTTCAATCGGAACGCATGACCGTGGCTTGAAGACTAAAATTAGCGGCGGATATGATTCTTACGTTTGCAAATATACCAACATGCCCGCTGTACTCGTCGAGACCGCTTTTATCGACAATCCCGACGACGCTAAATTGCTCGTTGAACGCGAAGATGACTTTGCCAAGGCTATTGCCCGCGGCATTACAGATTACCTCGCCGATGATAAGCCTTTGCCGGACGTGATTGACACTCCGACCGAAAACACCTGTCCTTATTGCGGACAGAATATAAGATGAAACCGTCACACAAAGCGGCTAGACAGCGGCTCAAACAATCCACTCGCGCCGAATACGAGAAATTAATTTACTCGGCGAAATTGACGCCTCGGCAAGAGCAAATCATCAACCTTTACATCTTGCAAGATTATTCGATTTGCAAAATTGCCTTGAGCCTGTCTTGTTGCCAATCGCTCGTCCGAAAAGATTTGGCGGGCGTGTACGAAAAGATAGCTTTTCTGTAGCTTTTTCATAGCGTTTTTGCGGCGTTTTGCCGCTTATTTTTTTGCTATCATTGCCGCATGTCATACATTTATTTTAATCCGAACCCTATGGGCAAGCGCGTTGGCGACTGCGTTATTCGCGCTATCAGCAAGCTCACGGGGCGAAACTGGAAATCAACCTACCTCGGCATAATGACCGCAGGTTTTGAACTTTGCGATATGCCGTCAAGCAATAACGTTTGGGCGGCTTACCTTAAGCGGCTCGGCTATCGTCGTAACGTTATTCCCGACACCTGCCCGAATTGCTACACCGTGCGCGATTTTTGCCTCGACAATCCTCGCGGAATATTTCTGCTTGCAACCGGCTCGCACGTCGTGACCGTCGTTGACGGCGATTATTACGACGCGTGGGATAGCGGTGATGAAGTTCCTATCTACTATTGGAGTTAAGACTATGGCTAATTTTTTTGGCGGTTATCCTCAACCGCAACAATTTCAACAATACCCAAGCTATCAGCAAACCAATAACAATGTGATTGTCGTACCTGTACAGGGCGAAAGCGGCGCAAGCATGTATCCTGTTGCGGCTGGTAATACCGTCTTGCTTATGGATTTCAATCTCAAAAAATTTTGGATTAAGGCGACCGACATAAACGGCTTGCCTTCAAAATTCGCGGCGTTTGATTTCAAGGAGGAAGTCAAACCAACACAAGGCGCGGGCAACTTTGTTTCTCGTAATGAATTCGACGAGTGGCGACAAGGAACGGACGCACAACTTCAGCAAATCCTCGACCGTGTAAACGCTTTAATCGGAGGTAACGGCAATGCTTCAACAGCTCCTAAATAACCCAATGCAACTAAAACAACAATTTGAGGCGTTCGCCCGAAATTTTCAGCAAAGCGGGCAAAACCCACAGCAGTTAGTTCAGCAACTTCTTAATAACGGCAAAATGACGCAGGCTCAATTTAACCAGTTTCGCAACATTGCGAATCAGATAACGGGGCAGCGTCTTTAATATATTTGAAAGGTTGTGTTTGTCTTATGGATTATGGGCAGATGTCTCCTGCCGACTTTGCGGCAGTTATGGGCAACCGTGGCGGCGGCTTCGGCGGCGGATATGGCGGTGGTTACGGCGGCTTCGGCGACGGAGCATGGTGGATTATTATCTTGTTCCTCTTCGCGATGAATGGCGGTTGGAACAACGGAGGCGGGATTAACGGTGCGGTGCCCTACATGATGACCGAATCCACGCAAGCCGCTGTCCAAAACGGTTTTAACCAGCAAGCCATTTTGTCCGGCATTAACGGTATCAACTCGACGCTTGCTAATGGTTTTGGCGACGCCGCTGTTGCTCGTTGCAATGCCCAGACAAATCTTTTGCAAACGCTTAATGCTAACCAAAATGCAACTACAGCGGCAATGAATCAAATTGCTATGGCTCAACAGCAATGTTGTTGTGACCAGAGACAAGCCACGTCCGACCTGCGCTTTACGGTTGCGCAAGAGGCTTGCGCCGACAGGCAAGCTGTAAACAACGGCGTCCGTGACATTATCGCCAACCAGACGGCGAACACTCAAGCTTTGATTAACTCTCAAACACAAGGTTTCCAAGCTATACAGGACAAGCTTTGCCAGCTCGAACTCGACGGCGTAAGACAGCAACTCGACAACGAACGCAGAGAAAACGTTGCATTGCAGAATCGCTTGCAAATGGCT